>Ga0105156_1000003_pt1 | contig 41829 bp, 48 predicted proteins | sample SSWtaG_3_FD_89673 | JGI IMG/M metagenome (GOLD analysis project Ga0105156, IMG submission 89673) | Hot spring microbial communities from Sandy's Spring West, USA to study Microbial Dark Matter (Phase II) - SSWTFFsm_matched | ecosystem: Environmental > Aquatic > Thermal springs > Hot (42-90C) ...
CTCCTAAAAGCCACGTCTATGAGGCCCTCTGACGACGGCACTTCGGGAACCTTGCGGAACGGCTGTTCTGGCGCCATAAGGACCCTCTAGCCCCTCGGTGAGTGAGCGGCTCCTACTAACCGGCCGTCAACTCCAAAAGATATAAGAAAGCCTAGTTAAATACAGGTGGCAGGTGCGCCTCATGCATAGCGTTGCCCACAGGGGGCAGATGAGCGCTTACTGGGCAGTGGGTGCTACCACCGTCGGATTGAGGGTTGAGGAAGGTGTTGTGCTCGCCTCCGAGAAGAGGGTCAGCTACGGCTTCACGGTAACGAGCAAGTCCGCCAAGAAGGTCTTCAAGATATCGGACTACTTGGGGATAGCCTGCGCAGGCCTCATAGGGGACATGCAAGCGATAGCTAGGAGCTTGAGGGCAGAGCTCAAGCTGTACGAGCTCGACACGAACAGGAGGATGTCCGTCAGAGCCGCCGCTAAGCTCTTGGCAAACATACTCTTCAGTCAACGCTACATGCCCCTAATGAGCGAGACCCTCGTTGGCGGCGTGGACGACGTCGGCCCTCACCTCTTCGTGCTAGACGCCATAGGCTCCCTCATAGAGGACGACTACGCCGCTCTCGGTAGCGGTGCGACGATAGCGATAGGCATATTGGAGTCCGGCTATAGGAAGGACATGACCATAGACGAGGCTAGGAGCTTGGCTATAAAAGCCGTGAGGGCCGCGATAGAGAGGGACGCGCTGAGCGGAGACGGCATAGACGTCCTAGCGATAACCAAGAGGGGGGCGGATGAAAGGTTCGAAGCGGTGAAGTAGAGGGATCGAGCGACTAGGGCCTCACCTTAACTGGCTCGCCGATCCGAGAGAGCAGGGCGACTCGTGAGTCGAGGCTGTCGGCGATTAGGCCGTAATCGCTCACCTTGCTCAATTTTTTCGCGAAGTCGAGCACGTCCCTATGTTTGGGCATGTTCTCTAGCTCCAACCTGAACCTGGAATACCCCAAATACATGTAGCCCTTGACCTCGACGTACCAAGGCTCCGCGAGGGAAATGAGCTTGGCGAAGCCCTCTACGTCGCTCTCGTGGTCGTTTATCCCCTTTATCAGTGTGACCCTGATGACCGTGGGGCACCTGAACTCCCTCACTAGCCCCAAGCTCATCATAAGCCTCTGCCATCCATCAGCTAGTGAGCACCTAGACAAGGCCTTAAACTTCTCCTCCGACGACGCGTTTACGGACACGTAGAGCTGAGAGGGCTGGCCCCTATCCAACAACTTCATCAATCTCTCGGGGTACATTCCATTGGTCACCAAGAAGGTCGTGAACCCCTTGCTCCTGCAGAGCTCTATGAGCTCTCCAAGCCTCTGGTAGAGGGTCGGCTCGCCCGCGAGGCTTATGGCGAAGTGCTTTGGGTGGAGCGCCTCGATGTACCTCTCCTTTATCACCTTGGGGTTCGACTTATAGCCGCTTAGGATCCTGAACTGGGCTTTTATCGCCTGGTCAAATATGGTCTTCTCGTCGTCGTAGGTCATGAAGTCTTCCTCTCTCCATGAGGGGACCTCGGGGTCCCCCCTCTCCACCCTCCAGCAGTGCAGGCAACTGTTTGGACATGCTAGCGTGGGAGTCATCTGTATGCACCTGTGGCTCTCGATCCCGTACCAGTTCTTGTAGCAGAACCTGTTGCTGGTCAACGCGGCGTGAAGCCAATGACATTTCTTGACCGCAGCGGTCTTCCTGCTGCCGATCAGCTGATATTTCTGTTGCCTCAGCAAGTCTACGATGATCGACGAGGTTGGTTGCAATAGCATTTTACGCTCTCCCAGTCCTATTATCAACTTAGGCGGGAAGAGGGACATAAACATTGAGGTGAAACGAACTGGGCCTAGCTTTCATAGGCATGGGTCTCACGGCTAAGGGGTTGACAATTGAAGGGCTTCGGGAGGCCAAGAGAGCTGACCACCTCTTCATCGACTTATATACGAGCCTAATCCCAGAAGACGAGCTGTTTGCGCTCCAGTCGTTGATAGGCAGAGTGATTAAGCCTTTGCGCCGTTCGGATCTAGAGGGTCGTGGAGCCCAAAGGATATTGGAGCTTGCGGAGAGGAGTTCTGTGGCGTTATTGACCGTCGGGGATCCGTTTGTGGCCACGACACACATAGCCCTTAAGATAGAGGCCGTCAAGAGAGGGGTAAAGGTCAAGTACGTGCCCTCCGCTTCCATTCTAAGCGTAGTGCCCGGCCTGACGGGGCTGTCGAGCTACAAGTTCGGTAGGTCTGCTACAGTGGTCTTCCCGGAGAAGGGTCCGAACAACGCCGCTTATGATGCGGTGAGGGACAACTCCTCTAGAGGCCTCCACACGCTGCTCTACTTGGATCTAGACGTCGAAAGTGGCAAGGCCATGACCATAAACGAGGCGTTGAGGATACTGCTTGAAGTGGAAGCCCAAAGGAGGGAGGGAGTCATAAGGGACGACAGGCTGGCCGTGGGTATTGCAAGGGCATGCTGGGACAGCGAGGTCGTAAAGGCCTCTAAGCTCTCTAAGCTCATCAACTACGACTTCGGCCCTCCGCCCCACGTACTCGTCTTCCCGGGAGACCTCCACTTCGTAGAGCTCGAAGCCTTAAAGACTCTCGCGGGGATGGAGGAGCTCCCTTGAGCCCTTGGAAATCCGATGAGGAGAGGCTCTCGAGGTACTTCAATTATGTCGAGAGAGTGCTCGAGAAAATGAGGCTGAAGGCCCCTCAGCACTTGAAGAGCCAAGTCGAAGCGATAGTTGACAACGCAAAGCGTTATTACGAGGACGCTAAGTATTACGCAAAGCTAGGAGACTACCCCACGAGCTACGTGTGCGTGGCGTACTGTGAAGGCCTATTAGACTGCTTAAAACACTTGGGTCTGATAGGTGTGGAGGAAGGAGCCGTGGTAGAGAGGAAGAAGGTCATGGTCGCGGGGGTCTTCGACATAATACACCCAGGGCACACGTTCTTGATATCCAGAGCCGCCGAGCTGGGGGACGTGATAGTCGTTGTAGCCCGCGACTCTACGGTCCAAAGGCTCAAGGGTAGGAGGCCCGTAGTGCCGGAGGAGCAAAGGCTCGAGGTCGTCAAGAACATCAAGGGGGTGAAGGAGGCGGTTCTGGGCAATGAAGGAGAGGACATGCTCAAGATAGTCGAGATGATAAAGCCCGACATCATAATGCTGGGCCCGAATCAGAACTTCGACGAAGCGAAGCTCAAGAAGGACTTGGAGGAAAGGGGCCTTAAAGTGGAGGTCGTGAGGCTCAGAGAGCTCTACGAGGCGCACAAGCTCTGCAGCACGACGAAGATAATAAAGGAGATACTGAGCAGAGAGGACCTTCAGAAGCTAGCCGCGGAGCCAGATCATCACGTCTCACGATAGTTTTAGAACCGCCTTGTAATAGCCTATTAGGCGTGGCAGGACTTCTTCGACCTTCCACTTGGCTTTGAACTTCAGGACCTCCTCAGCCTTCTTCGTGTCGGCGAGCGTGTGGTAGACGTAGTTCTTTATCGGGTTCTCGACGAACCTCGCCTTAACCTCTAGGCCCTCCTTCCTCAACATGTTTAGCAAGTCTTTGAAGGAGTAGGCCCTACCTCCTCCAACGTTAAACACCTCGAACTTGCTGTCGCTGTACTCTAGGGCTTTGATGTTGGCCTCGGCCACGTCCTTAACGTATATGAGATCCCTAGTCTGCGATCCGTCGCCGTAAATTACGAACTCTACGCCCCTCAACCCGCTCCAGATCATCTGCGTCAGCACGTTGGCGTAGCCTCCTTTGTGTTGCTCCCTCTCGCCGTACACGCTGAAGTACCTGAGGGCGACAGCCTCGACGCCGTGCATGTCCGAGTAAAGCTTGCACAACCTCTCGCAGTAGTACCTGGCCTCGGTATAGTAGTCCGTCACGAACACAGGCAAGTCCTCGCGCCACGGGATCGGGTTGCCGTTGTAAATAGAGCTGGTCGATGCAAGTATCACCTTCGACTTGTTCTTCTTGGCGTACTCAAGTATAGAAATCATGTCGTTTGCGACCCTTGAAGTCAGCCAAGGGTCCCTCTTGTACATGGGCGATGATGATGGGATGCCGTTGTGGAAGATCGCGTCGACCCTGAAGTCCAAGCGAACCACGTCGCCCGAAGCCCCCCTGAAGATCTTCACGTCAAGGCCCTCTACGTTCTCCTCCACGCCCAATGAGAAGTCGTCTAAGACGTATACCTCGAAGCCTTTTTCATGAAGCTCTTCAACTATATGGCTACCTATGAAGCCGCAACCGCCTGTCACGAGGACCCTCATGAAGTCAACCCCGGCCCTCAGGCCTCTACGGGGCCCCCTCGCCCACTCGTGTGGCGACTAGGCTATCGTCGAGACCACTTCGTCCTTAAACATCTTGAGCTGGCCGAGCGCCTCCCTCAACCTCACGATGCCCAAGATGAGGTAGTTCATCCCCGACTTCTTGTAGCTCTCGACCTCCTTCACGAACTCTCTCCAGTCCTCGTGAGGAGCTATTATGCAGGCGAACGTGAAGTCGCCCCCCTTCCCCCTGCTCTCCCTGAACCTCTTGACCTTATCGACGATCTTGCCGTAGTCCTCACTGCTCACGTAAGTAGGGACCCATCTAGGCCCTATACAGATGAGGCCGTCGCCCATCTCCGCCGCTAGCTCGAGCATCTTCTTACCAGTGCCTCCAAACCACAGAGGCGGATGTGGCTTCTGCAATGGCTTGGGCAAGAGGACTGCCTCCTTAGCCCTGTAGTACCTACCCTCTAAGCTCACTTTGTCCTCGGTCCAAAGCCTTAGCATGAGGTTGAGCGCCTCTTTGGTCTTCTCGAACCTAACGTCGTTTGGGTCCCAGCAACTATAGGCCTCAAACTCGGGGGTGTACCACCCCATGCCTACCCCCAAGATAGCCCTTCCGCCCGAGAGCACGTCGAGTGTGGAGACCATCTTCGCGAGCATGCCTGGCGGCCTAAAGGGTATAGGCGTGACGCAAGTCCCAAGCCTGATTCCAGAGGTCTTGGCCGCTAGATAGGACAAGAAGAGCCACGGCTCCAAGGTCTCGTCGCTCCACGGGAGCATGTAGTGGTCAGTGACGAAGAATGCGTCGAGCTCCAGCCTCTCGGCCTCCAACGCCACCTCTTCGAGAATCTTGAGCCTCTCCAACAATCCCCTCTGAGCATTCGATACGACGGCCCCGAACTTCAAGCGAACCACCAAGTGCTATGTATAGAGGCCCCAAGCGCTAAATACCTTGTCGTAGCCATCTCGCCCCCTAGCTCTCGTTTACGACAACGCCCTCTTTTCGCGTCACCTCGGCCCTCTGAGAAGAGGCGCATGAAGACCGCAGGGGAACTCTTATCGGTTTGGAACTCCGAAGCTACTGAAGAGTCGTCTAATGCGAAGCTCTGTTAAAAGGTCATCACCTAGTCGTGAGCTAAATGAAAGTCGAGGAACTTAGCGTCGGCAAGGTTTTGCGAGGAGGCTTTTGGCTCTACTTAAGTAGCTTGGTCAGTAGTCTTGCCGGCTTCGCGTACTGGCTCGTGATATCGATCATAGCAGGAGCAGAGGTCTTAGGGATCACGAGCGCTGTCGTGGGCCTCGCGAACCTCATAGCTGGGATCATAAACCTCGGGGTATGGGCTGGTTGCCAGAGGTTTTTTGGTTTGCACCTTGGCCGTGGCGACATGGAGGGGCTCAAGGTGTACTTTTGGAGCTCCGCGATGTTCACATTCCTCGTTCACTCTTCCGCCTCTTCAGTGTTGTCGGCCCTAGGGCTGCTAGGCGTGAACTTAGGTGCGCTCATGGGTGGCATGCTTTCCTTGGCAGGCTTAATACTCTTCTTCCAAGCCTTCATCCCGTTTCAAAGCTTGTTAGTCTCGCTCCTGAAGACTGACGTGATCTTCTATGCAAACGTCACAGGTAACGTCTTGAGGTTCGTCGCCGGAGTAGCTCTGGTCGCATTGGGCTTGGGTTGGCTCGGAGCGGGCTTGGGCTATGTCGTTCTCGGCATGGCTTCTTCCATATTGGTGGCGATCTACTGCTTTAAAGTAGTGGGCCTTAGGCCCATATGGCAGCGATACGCCTTGATCGACGTCTTGAAAGCGGGCTTTGCCTCTTGGCTCCCTACCGTCGTAGCCATACTGGGGCAGTGGCTCGGGGTCTTGGCCGTATTCGGAATTGCCGGGGCAGTCGAAACCGGGCATTACTACGTCGCTCTGACGATAGCGAATGTGGTCCTAATGGTAGCCACGAGCCTAACGAGCTTGTTGCTACCGGTCTTGAGCGGCATGGGGGATGGGCGCAAGAGGGCCGCGAGCAGGGTCTTGAGGACGAGCCTTGCCTTCATGACGCCCATAGCAGTGTTCGTAGGCCTATATCCTTGGATCCCTCTGGGCTTGCTGGGACACCAGTACGTCGACGCCAGTTCCATGTTGTCAATACTGCTATTGGGTTGCGTGCCTCTCACCTTGTCTAGTTGCGTCGGTAGCTTGTTGTACGCCTATGGTCGTTACGACTTGGTGTTGCGAGTGGGCCTCGCTCGAAATTTACCCGCTGCGGTTTTTTACTTCCTCCTAGTGCCTCGGCTAGGAGGGCTCGGAGCTGCCATAAGTTACGCCCTCGGGTGTTTTACGGATCTAGTGGCAACGATATTCGCTGGCAGAGCCGTTAACTTCTCATTTGACTTCAAAGGCTTGGCCTACACCCTGGCTCCCCCTTTGGTCGTAGGCCTCGTTTGCTGGGTCCTTGGCGCCCAGTGGACTATAGCACTAGCAGTCATAACCTCGTCCTCGTTACTCTTATACGCCAAGCTCAAGGTCATAAGCCGCGACGACTTGCGCGAAATAGCCCACGCCCTTCTCTCCAAAGAGATGGTTCATCGCTTAGGCGAGGGGACGAAGCCCTTGCTCGACTTACTCTACGGACCCTACACGGCTCGTCGCGACCCCAAGAAGGAATCAGAGGTTGTTGAGAAAGATGAGGTGTCCTCAAAAGAACGATAAAATCACGAAGGCTTTTCGATGGAAATGAGGCCTTGCGACGGATAAGCGCTACGGCGTTTTCGCCCTATCTCAAAATCGGCTCCGCTCGCAACACCTCGGTGAAGACGAATCTCCTGGCCTCTTTGATGAGCCTTCGAAGCCAAGGTGAGAGAGCGTAGCTAACGGTGAAGTACGTCGCCCCGGCTATTGCTATGTGGGCCAGTAGGATGGGGGCGTCGCGCCAGAAGTTCGCGACCTCAATTGTATGAGAGCCAAGGACGAGGTAGCACGAAGCACTACATAGGCTTGCGACGACGAAGGGGACTACGTCACGCCAAGGTAACTCGAAGTCAACAACAGCCTTCGTCAACTTGTAGAAGAATGATAGGAATGCGAGAAAGCCTATTAGCCAACCAACGGGATAGGCTGAGGCCAGAAAGACCACTCCTAGACCCCCGTGGAGGAAGGCCAGCAAGAAAGCCGTGCCCACGATTAGGCTTAGGGCATGCATCGTCAGGCTCGCAAAGCTCCACTTAAACAGCTTGCTCTTAACGTAGTCGCTAATTGAGACCTCGGGCCTAAGGTCGACCTTCTCGCGACCGCTGACGACAGAGTAAAATATGCCGAAGAAGCCCTCGGCGAACGCGTAGAGGCTAGCGATCCACGCGACCCAGTAGGCGTCTCGGTAGACGGGGTTCAATAGAGACAGTAAGGGGTACGAAAGGCAGAGGACAGAGGTGAAAATGAAGGCACTGATGGCGAAGTAGAGCTTGGTTATCTCCTCGACGTCGCTGACAGGGCCATCGCGTAGCATTCTGGCGTAAAGGCCCGCAGCGGTGGTGCGGCCATAGACTATCTGATCCCTCAAACTGTAGCTCGCGCTCATGTACGCGACGGGGCCCTCGGAGCCGCAAAGCCCTGCTAGCAACGTGCGATCGCTGTTGACCAGCATGCCATCGAAGATCCCCAAGAGGGGGATGGAGAAGCCCTTGAACCACTTCTTGGCAAGGCCGAAGTCGACCCCATCCCACCTCAACCCTCTTCTGACTAGGATCATCAATGCGGCCAGCGTTGAAAGGGTGCCAGCCAAGATCGTGGCGAGCAAAGCCCCGCTCAAGCCCAAGTGCAGCACTACTACGAAGAAGTAGGCCAGCGGCAACCTCAGGGCGTCATAAACGAGTAACGAATAGCCAAGGACCTCGGGGGCGCAGGTAGAGGCTATGCCGTTCACGACCCCTCCCATGAGGTTCAGGGCGGTGAGCAACGAGCCGAAGATAGCTGCTATCCAAAAGCCCCAGCCAATAACAAAGTTGCAGAGCCAATACGAGGCCAAGACGTAGATGGCTAGGGCTAGGGGGAGATAGCACAAGCTGACCGTGAAAGCCGTCCCCGTCGACTTCGGAACCCCACGAGCCACGAACCTGGGATACCAGTAGCCCCATATGCTGGTGGGCATTAGCGGGTAGCTCATGAGCGTGGAGATGAGGGCCCACAGACCGAACTCCTCAACGCTGAGCCTGCGGGTGATCACCACTACGAAACCGAAGCTTATGAGGAGGCTGACTACAGAAGCCGCGAAGTTGACCGCGCCCGAGTAGTGGAGCCTAATTTTCTCAGGCAATCGCGTGCACCGCCTCTAAGCTCTAGTTAACCGTGTGAGTAGTCGTTCCCGCCTCGAGACGTAATCAGCCTAGGCTATGGCTTAACGCTTTCTATACTTTGAAAATCACGACGTGAAATGACACCATAGCTCAAGCCCACGCCTAGGCTAGCTCACGCTCTCGCGGGTCCAGAGATATCTTCGTAAGGAGCCAGGCCTGACCTCGGCACTTGGCTTCGAAGGGACAGTTTCTCGGCGAGGCGAAGGTTAGAAGGCCATTAGGAGGCTCAGCTCAACCGACAAGGGGGAGAGACTACACCGAAAGTTGAAGGTACAGTCGCGAGGATACGTGGCTAAGACGACATGACACTTCATGGCCCTGCGGGGTGACGAGGCCGTTGGCGGCTTACATAACGATTAGAAGCCAGACCCCCTTCGCCTCATCTTGCCAAGTCCCTCACTCCTCAATCGCCTAACGCGGTTCGAGCTCCGTGAGCCCTCAGTTAATAAGACGCTTAACGACGTTGGGTGGATTGAATGTTGTCGCCCTCGAGCCCCTCCTAACCTTTACAAGATTGATGTTTGAGGGTTCGTGTCATCCTTTCCTTCTACGATGAAATCACCCGACCCTTGGATCATAAGGTCATCAAGTCATCAGCCACCTGACCGGAGAGGAGCCGTCCTTTTAGGCTTTAATGCAGGCCTTTAATCCATCTTCTAGAGAGGTCTTCGGCTCGAACCTCAGGACCTCCTTGGCCCTTCTTATGTCAGCGCACATGCGGCTGACATCTCCAGGCCTAGGCCTTGAGAGGATGGGTCTCACCCTCAGCCCGAAGATCTTTATCAGCTTATCCGCCAGCTCCCTTATGCTAACTTCGACGCCTGAGCCTACGTTGATCGTCATTCCGATGCAATCCTTCGACCTCATCGCAAGCATCAAGGCCTCAACCGCGTCGCCCACGTAGACGAAGTCTCTCGTCTGCGTACCGCCGAATATTACGGGCGCGAGGCCTCTCCTCAATCTTTCGATGAACCTGCTTATGACCCCGCCGTAGGGACTCCTCTCTTGCCTAGGTCCGTAGACGTTAAAGAGCCTCAGGATAACTGTGTCGAGCCCGTAAACCCTGTGGTACACACTACAGTAGTGCTCGGCTGCGAGCTTGCTGGCGCCATAGGGCGATAGGGGTCTGGTCGGGTGCTCCTCGTCGACAGGCAGCTTAATCGGCTCTCCGTAGACGGCGCAAGAGGAGGTGAAGACGAACTTCTCGACGTCAGCCCTGCGGCTCTCCTCGAGCAGGCCCAGAGTCCCCGTCACGTTTACGTCGTTGACTATGTCGGGCCTCCTGATCGACAGGTCCACGCTCGCTACGGCTGCCAAGTGGAAGACGCAGTCGACGCCCCTAAGGGCCCTCCTTACTAAGCCTCTGACCCTCACGTCGCCCCTGATGAACTGGAACTTGGGGTTCTCCACGTGGATCTTGATGTTTTCTGGAGATCCCGAGCTCAGGTTGTCTAGAACGACGACCTCAAAGCCTTCCTGCACGAGCCTGTCCACCAAGTGGCTACCTATGAAGCCCGCTCCTCCCGTTACGAGCACCTTAGACAACACCAACACCTCCTGACATCAGAGCGAGCCTCAGATGTCTACGTCTATGATACGTAAAAAGCTTTTATGTCTAACGCATCGTTAGTCCCAAGCATCGCAAGAGCCTACAACAATTACCATGCCGGCGAGCAGCGTGCCAAGGGCCCATAAGCTCGGGTAAAAACTTCCGAGAACATGAGAATCGGCACCGTTGCTTTTGTGCAAAACCCCATAGTCCTCAAAAGCTTGACGTCTCTTGACGGCTAACACATAAAGCACTCTTTAGACTCATTATGATAACGAATTCCTTCAATGATTTAACGTGGGGCGACAAAGCTTATAAAACGAGCACCATTACCCCACTATGGGGGGAGTGGTTTTGGCCGAGTCTATAAAGAAGATAGCCGTCATCGGAGCGGGGGCCATGGGGCACGGCATAGCACAAATTTTCGCTATGGCTGGCTACGAGGTCAGCATGCTAGACATCAAGGACGAGATCCTCAAAAGCGCCATGGAGAAGATCAAGTGGAGCCTCAACAAGTTCGCGGAGAAGAGGCGCATAAGGCAAGAGGATGTCGGCAAGATCCTAGCTAGGATAAATACCACTTTGAGCTATGAGGTGGCCGCCAAGGACATCGACTTAGCGATTGAGTGCGTCCCCGAAAACATGGACCTCAAGAAGAAGGTCTTCGCTCGACTAGATCAACTGGCACCTCCACACGCAATCCTGACCTCGAACACGTCGACCCTCAGCATAACAGAAATGGCGAAGGCGACGAATAGGCCCGACAAAGTGGCTGGGTTGCACTTCTTCAACCCGCCCCAGATGATGCCGTTGGTCGAGGTCATAAAGGGCGAGGGGACGAGCGACGAGACCATTAACATATTGGTGAGCGTAAGCAAGAAGATAGGGAAGACCCCGATAGTCGTCAAGAAGGACGTGAGAGGCTTCGTGGTCAATAGAGTGCTGGGCACAGTGTTCGTCGAGGCCTTCTGGGCCTTGTACCGCGGAGAGGCCACGAAGGAGGCCATCGATGCCTCGATCAAGTACGAAGGGGGCTTCCCCATGGGCTGGTTTGAGCTCGCGGACTTCGTGGGCTTGGATATAGTCGCCGAGACAGGCAGGGTCATGTATGAGGCCTACGGCGACCGCTTCAAGCCGTGCCCAGAGGTAATTGAGCCCCTCATAAGGTCCGGCAAGTTGGGGCAGAAGACGGGAGCTGGCTTTTACGACTGGTCTAAGGGGAGGCCGGCCATACCGTTTGCCCTAGCCGGTCAATACGACGTCGACAGGTCTTGGGCCGTCGCCGTCAATGAGGCAGCCTGGCTAGTCTATGAGGACGTGGCAACTCCGGCGGACATAGACACTGGGATGAAGTTGGGGACCGGCTGGCCATCAGGTCCATGCGAGTACGCTGACAAGAAGGGCATAGACGTGATATACGGAAAACTAAAGTCCCTTTACGACAAGTACAAGATGGAGTTCTACAAGCCTTGCCCGCTGCTGGAGGACTACGTTAAGAAGGGCTGGCTGGGGAAGAAGACCAAGAGGGGCTTCTACACTTACTAGACGTTAGGCCCGTGACAACTATTAAATGCGTTTTAATTTCATCCTAAGTTTGAGCGGGTGGGGACAAATCTATGGTAGACTTCCAGTTGACTGAAGAACAGCTTGAGATAAAGAGGGCCGTCAGAGAGTTCTGCGAGAAGGAGTTTAAGCCAGAGCTGGCGCTAGAGCTTGACAAGAACGAGGAGTTTCCACTAGAGCTCTACAAGAAGGCCGCTCAACTGGGCTTCACCTGCATAGCCTTCCCGCCTGAGTACGGCGGGCAGGGATACGGAACTCTAGAGGCGTGCCTCGTTGTAGAGGAGATGTGCAGGGCCGACTCGTCGCTAGGAGTGGCGATCATGGCAGGGGTCTTCGGCAGCGACCTAATCTTGGAGTACGGGACTGAAGAACAGAAGGAGAAGTACTTGCCCAAGCTCTGCAAGGGCGAGTACATATCCGCGGCGGCCTTTACGGAGCCCAACCACGGGAGCGACATAACTAGGCTAGACACTGTGGCCACTAAGTACGGAGATGAGTGGTGGATCAACGGGACCAAGACCTTCATAACGAACGCTCCAATAGCGGATTTCGTGATAGTCCTCGCTCAAACGGACACGAAGGTCAGGCCTACCTATCGAGGTCAGACGCTTTTCGTAATCGACAAGGGAACTCCGGGTCTGGAGGTGACGAAGCTCCACAACAAGATGGGAATAAGGTGCTCGGTGACGGGCGAAGTCAAGCTTGACAACGTCAAGGTGACGGACTGGAACATAGTTGGACAGTTAAACAGAGGTTTCTATCACACGATAGAGTTCTTGGACGCATCCAGGGTCGCTGTAGCGGCCCAGGCCGTGGGCATGGCGCAAGGGGCATGGGAGATAGCCTTCAAGTACGCGAAGCAGAGGACTACCTTTGGAGTGCCGATAATTCAGCACCAGCTAATAGGCTGTAGATTGGCTGAGCTGGCCACGAAGATAGAGGCCGCCAGGCTCTTGACGTACAAAGCCGCTTGGTACGTAGATAGAGTGCGCGAGCAAATTAAGAAGAGCGGTGAGAGGAAGGTCGATCCCATGATGCCGCTAATGACTTCGATGGCCAAGCTGTATGCGAGCAGGGTCGCCGTAGAGGCCACGGACTTCGCCATCCAGACCCTAGGTGGATACGGCTACATGGGTGAGTACCGCGTTGAGAAGTACCACAGAGACGCCAAGATAACGGAGATATACGAGGGCACGAGCGAAATCCAGTTGCTTACGATTTTACAATACCTGACGAGGTTTTACTAGGAGCCTCCAAAAGTTTTTTTAGCTTTTCTACATCACCTCTTCCTCTGAAGAAGCGCGTCTGGTGGGTCGTATGAGTAAGATGTACGAGACTATAAAGGTTGAAAGGGACGAAGACATCTTATGGATCACTCTAAACCGTCCTCACAGGCTCAACGCCTTCAACGACGTGATGATGGAGGAGCTCTACGACGCATTGATGACAGCTGAGAGGGATCCATCGATAAGGTGCGTGGTGATCACTGGCGAGGGGGACAGGGCCTTTAGCGCGGGGGCTGACATAACCGCTTTCCCCAAGGCCACTCCGGTCACGGCCGAGGCCTTCTCCAGGTACGGTCAAGAGGTCTTCGGCTTCATCGAGAGGATGAGCAAGCCTGTGATAGCCGCGATAAACGGCTTTGCCCTAGGAGGAGGCCTCGAGCTTGCGCTCGCATGTGACTTCAGGATAGCGGCTGAGCACGCGGAGCTCGGACAACCAGAGATAAACTTGGGCCTCATACCTGGCTGGGGTGGCACTCAAAGACTTGCGAGGGTAGTCGGCATCGCGAAGGCTAAAGAGCTTGTAATGCTCGGGGAGAGGATCAGAGCCGATGAGGCCTTGAAGATAGGCTTGGTCCACAAGGTCGTGCCGTACGACGACTTGAGGGACGAAGCCCGCAAGCTGGCTAAAAAGCTCTGCGAGCTCCCGCCGATAGCCGTGAGGTACGCCAAACTCGCCATAAACTTCGGGTCTCAAGCACCTCTGGAGGCGGGTCTGCGCATCGAGTCAGCCTTTATGGGCTTGACGTTCTCGACTGAGGACTTGAAGGAAGGCATAGAAGCCTTCATGACTAGGAGGAAGCCTCAGTTCAAGGGGAGGTAAATAGGGAGGGTACAATGGCCTTGAGGAAAGTGGCGGTCATCGGCGTCGGGTGCGCCAAGTACGGCGCTAGGAACGACGTCACGGTATCAGAAATAGCCTTCGAGGCCTTCAAGCCAGCGGTGGAGGACGCGGGGATATCGCCAAAAGACATAGAGTTCGTGGCCGTGGGCAGCGCAGGAGCTGGGGCGTGGTACGAAGAGAACCTCCCGGCAGTCGTCATAGCAGAGTACTGTGGCTTGACCGGCGCGGGTCTTGCGCGTTGCGAGGCTGCTTGTGCGACTGGGAGCGCCGCCTTCGCGATGGCCTATTGGGCCGTGGCGAGCGGCCAAGTGGACGTAGCAGTGGCCCTAGGCGTCGAGAAGATGAGACAGGTAGACACTCCGACGATGGTCGAGTTCATTGGCCGCTCAGGCTACTACCTGTGGGAGTTCCACAACTTCGGCCTTACCTTCCCCGGCTACTATGCCATACATGCCACGGCACACATGGCGAAGTACGGTACGACTGAGGAGGATTTGGCTCTAGTAGCGGTCAAGAACCACAAGTACGCCTCCATGAACCCGGTGGCCCACCTTAGGAGTAGGATAACCGTCGAGGAAGCGCTGAGGTCTCCGGTAATCGCTTGGCCTTTGAAGCTGTACGACTGTTGTCCGATAAGCGACGGCGCTGCTGCGGCCATCTTAGCCTCTGAGGAAAAGGTCAAAGAGCTCAAGATCGAGACCCCTGTATGGGTCGCGGGCTTAGGGTACTCCTCTGGCACGGCAAATCTCAGCAAGAGGAAGGACTACGTGGGGCTGGAGTCGACGGTAAGGGCAGCCCAACAGGCCTACAAGATGGCTGGGGTCACGCCGAACCAGATAGAGCTGGCGTTGGTTCACGACTGCTTCACGATAGCCGAGATAATGGCCTACGAGGATCTCGGGTTCTGCCAGAAGGGTGAGGGGGCCAAGCTAGTTAGAGAGGGGCAAACGGAGATAGGCGGGAAGATCCCGGTGAACATCGACGGAGGTCTGAAGGCCAAGGGCCACCCCATAGGCGCCACGGGCGTCGGCATGATCTATGAGCTGGTGAAGCAATTGAGGGGAGAGGCCAAAGAGCCTAGCAGGCAAGTGCCGTTTAAGAACTACATAGCCTTGGCCCACAACGTCGGCGGCACTGGCCACTACTGCTACGTCACGATATTGAGGAGGTGAGGGCCTTGTCCTCGCTCCCGACCATAAAGACAAGGCCCATAACGGTATCGCAGGACGTCCCAATAAGCAAAACCTTGCCCTTCTGGGAGGGCCTCAAGCAGGGAAAGGTCTTGGCAACGAAGTGCAAGAAGTGCGGCACGATCTACTTCCCACCGGCCGCGGACTGCGGGGAGTGCCTGTCGTCAGACATGGAGTGGATTGAGCTAAGCAACGAAGCCACAATTGAGGCTTTCACTCACGTAGTGGTGAGGCCTTTGACATTCCAAGACGAAAAGCCCTACACTGTGGCGATCGGCAGGCTGAGAGAGGGCGTGCGGGTCTTGGCATGGCTAGTAGGATTCAAGCCCTTTGAGATCAAGGTAGGCATGCAGGCTAAGCTAACTGTCATAGAGAAAGATGGAAACCCTATCTACGTCTTCACGAAGCCCGAGCAGTCCTAACGCCCGGCTATATCGCGTGGTTTTCCCCTTCCCTCTTTTTTGAGCGAGAGCCGAGATGGTCGAAGAGCTCAAACCCTCAAATGCTCCGGGATGGCTCAGTACAAGGTTTGTGAAGGATTTGACGTCGATGGGCTATGGCCATCTCCCGAGGCCTCTCCGCCTTGTTTATCGTGAAGACGCCGCTAATCGGCTTAGTCGACTACGTAAACACCTACGTGATAAAGTCAGGTGGCGAAGACGCGGTGATAGATGCCGGGCCTGACTTCTTCTTAAGTATCGCGGCATTGCGCAGGAACATGAAGAGATTGGACGTGAGGCTTGATAGGTGCCTGTTCATCGCAACGCACGCGCACAGGGATCACATAGGTGCGGCACAAAAGCTCGCGTCGGCCTCCAAAGTATACGTGGGCTATAATGAGCTGAGGGAGTTAACGTCTGGTGAGGGCCGAGCAAGAGAGGTGCTGGCCTTTGCCGTAGAAAACGGCTTTCCGGAGATATTGGCTAGGAACGTCATCAAGCTGACATGGGGGGCCTACTTTAAGAAAGCTCCAGAGCTAGTGCCCTTGAGAGATGGAGAGGTCTTGGAGCTCGGCGACTGCAAGCTTAAGTGCGTTGAGACGCCGGGCCACACACGAGGGCACGTCTGCTTCCACGACCAAAATAAAGGAGTGCTATTTAGCGGGGACCACGTCTTAAGTGACATAACTCCGAACATATCGTCGTGGAGCTACGAAGAGGACGCCTTGAGCGCGTATCTCTTAAGCCTCAAGAGGTTATGTGGGCTCGACCCCATCATCGTGCTCCCGGGACACGGCAGCCCCTTCAAAGACCTTAGGGGGAGGATACAGAAGCTCGTCGACCACCACGAAGAGAGGCTCCTCGAAATTGTGGGGATATTGAAACATCGGGGCGGCGACGCGTATTGGATCTCGTCAAAGGTGAAGTGGAGGGCGCGACATCCCTTATGGGGGCGCTCGTCAGTCCTCTACAGGTGGCTGGCCTTCGGAGAGACCCTTGCCCATTTGAACTTCTTGGTCAGACTTGGGATCGTAGATAGGAAGGTCGTGAAGGGCAAGGCTATCTACCAAGTCGTAGACGCCAACGCGGCCGATGCTGTGAGGAAAGCCATTACGGACCTCTTCTTCGCGAACTCTACAGGATGAGTAGCGCCTTTCCGAGGCCCTCCCTCAAATCGACAGGCCCTCCGGCGAAGCGTGGCTCGCAAAGGGCTGGCTGATGAAGACTTATAAAGTGGCCTTGTGCGAGACTATATCGACTTTAAAGACCTCTGAAGGCGATGAATAATGAACATAATAGTTTGCGTTAAGCACGTCCCGAAGTGCGCTGAGGCCGAGGTGAGGATAGACTCTACAGGCAAGGACATAGAGAAGCACGGCTTGGTCTACGACATCAATGAGTGGGACGATTATGCCGTCGAAGAGGCCGTACGCATAAAGGAGAAGTTCGGCGGCACCGTGACCGTCATAACGGTGGGCCCGGAAGAGGCCAACAGCACTTTGCGAAAGTGCCTCGCGCGAGGGGCCGACCAAGCGATAAGAATCTACGACCCCAAGCTCGTCGGCTCCGATCCCTACGTCGTCGCCAAGGCTTTGTCTAAGGTCATAAAGAACATGCGGTTCGACATAATCTTGACGGGCGTCCAGACGGAGGACGACGGGAGCGCCGTCGTGGGCCCTGTGCTGGCAGAGCTACTCAACATCCCGCACGCGACCATGGTTAAGAAGATCGAGATCAAGGAAAAGAGCGCGGCCGTGGTCCACAGAGAGCTCGAAGGGGGCCTCATCGAGGTTGTGGCTGTAGACCTACCAGCTCTCTTCGCGGTCCAGACGGGCATAAACGAGCCGAGGTACGTATCGATACTCGGGATACGTAGGGCGATGCAGAAGGAGATAAAGGTCTTGGGCCTGAAGGACATAGGCCTAGACGAGAGCGAAGTCGGCGTTGCAGGGTCTTGGACCGTGATAGACAAGCTCTTCGTGCCGCCTGCGGAGAAGGTCTGCCAGTACTTAAAAGGTAGCCCAGATGAGGTCGCCCTCAAGATCTTGGAAATACTGAGGTCGAGGGGGTTGCTCTAGATGGCCGGGATATTGGTCTTGGCTGAGCACAGGCAACAGCAATTGAGGGACGTAACTTTCGAGATGCTGTCCAAGGGAAGGGAGTTGGCCGACAAGCTGAACACCACCTTGTCGGCGGTGATCCTAGGCAAGAACGTAAGGGAGCTGGCGAAGCCGCTGGCCGAGTATGCCGACAAGGTCTTCGTCGTGGAGCACGAAGCCCTAGAGAACTTCGTCTCCGACCACTACCAGAGAGCTCTTGCACAGCTGATCAAGCAAGAGGACCCCTTGTTGACGATGATAGGCCACTCGTCAATAGGCATGGAATTGGCTCCAAGACTCGCGGTAGCCTTGAACTTGCCACTGGCGACGGACTGCATAAGCGTGGAGTTCGAAGGCGATACCCTCGTAGTCACGCGCCAGATGTACGGTGGGAAGATAAATGCAAGGGTCATAGTCAAGAAGGCCAAGAACTACATATTGACCATCCGCCAAGCCGCCTTCAAAGTTCAAAAGCCGCCTCGTCCGATAAACGGCCAACTGGTGGATCTCCCCTACCAGCCTCCGGCAGAGGTCAAGAAGCGCTTCGTGGAGCTCGTGACCCCGCCGCCAGGCGCGATCGACATCACAGCGGCTCCTCTGGTGATAGGCATAGGCAGGGGCATAAAGGACAAGAACAACATACCGATGGTCGAGGAGCTTGCTCAGGCGCTCGGTGCCGTGGTCGGTTGCTCGAGGCCAATAGTCGACAAGGGCTGGATGCCCTCTGACAGGCAGATAGGCCAGTCAGGCAAGTCGATTAAGCCCAAGGTGTACTTAGCCCTAGGCATAAGCGGTGCCTTCCAGCACCTAGTAGGGATTAAGGGCGCTGAGCTCGTGATAGCTGTGAACAAAGATCCCAATGCACCGATTTTCGGCCATGCAGACTTCGGCGTTGTAGAGGACCTCTTCAAGATAGTACCAGCGTTGAAGAAGAAAATCACCGAGTTGCGCGAAGGCAAAGCATAAGCCCTCAAAAATCCTCCGCACAATTTTTCTCCTCGACAGTCCCCTCCTCGCTCGACTGCTCAGAGGCCAGCCTAGCCCACAACGAGGGCGTGCTAAAGGGCTAGGGACAACAGCTCAGCTATGTCCATCACTTGGACCCTTTCTTCGTTTCCGGTGGTCTTGACGGCGTCCTCCATCGTGAGCAAGCAGAAGGGGCATGCCACTGCTATGATGTCGGCCCCCACCTCCACGGCCTCCTTGACGCGGAACTCCGCGAGACGCGGCCCTGGGACGTCGAACCACATCCTCCCTCCGCCTCCCTCGCAGCACAGGCTCCTCCCCCTAGACCTGTCGAACTCCAAGAGCGTGACCCCCTTTATGCTCTCTATGACCTTCCTAGGCTCGTCGAACACTTTGTTTCTCTTGCCCAGGTAGCAGGGATCGTGATAGATGACCTTCTTCTCCACCCTCTTGGACAGAACCAGTCTTCCCTCGTCGATCAGCTTTGCTAAGAATTGGCTATGGTGCCACAGCTCGAGGTCTGTTGAGGGGTACTTATTCTTGAACACGTCGAAGCCGTGAGGACAGTTCGTCACGATCCTCTTGACGCCGTACCCGCTGAACAACTTCATGTTCTCCTCGACGAGCAACTCGAAGAGCCCTCTCTCGCCTATGTGATATACTTCGCTTCCACAACAACCCTCCTCCTCACCCAAGGTTCCGAAGTCCACGCCAGCCGCATTAAAGCACTTCACCAGACTCTTTGCAATGCTCTGGACCCTCGGGTCATAGGAGGTGGTACATCCGACGAAGTACAGGACGTCGGCCCCTTGAGATACGTGCTTCACGTTCAAGTCTCGAGCCCACTCGACCCTCTTTCCGCGGGCCCTACCCCAGGGGTTTCCATTTAGGTACACGCTCTCAAGGGCGTCTCTGATGGTCGGGGCGACCTCTCCCTTCTCCACGACTATGCTCCTGACGTCAACTAAGAACTCGTAGGGCTTCAACTGCTTAGGGCATCGAGAAGCGCAATTAGCGCACGTAGTGCAACCCCAGAGCTCGTTCTGGGGGCGAATCTCTAGCTTCCTCAGGACTGCGGCCTCTCGCATGTACTTCCTGACGTTGAGGGGCGCTTTGATGGTTATGGGGCAACCGCCAGTGCAAATACCGCATTGAATGCAGTGCAAAAGATTGTTCCTCTGCACAATCTCTTGAAGGCTCAAGCTCATCGCCTAGCCCCCTCAACGCGATCAAGGATCCGGAGTAAAGGAGGGGCTGATGAACTTAAAAAACTTTCCCTTGCGACCTCAATAGACGGAGCGACCTAAAATTTAAAACGTGCACCGCTTGAAAGTCTTTAACGCCTCGAATTGGTAGTGGAGGAGAAAGCTCGATGGAGTGTGCCTCGAGGCCTGTGGAAGAGGCCCTGGTCGTCGGAGGTGGCATCGCGGGGATAACGGCGGCCTTGGAGCTCGCGAAGATGGGCATCAAGGTGCACCTCGTCGAGAAGAAGCCCGCCATTGGCGGGAGCATGGCCAAGCTCACGAGAGTGTTCCCGACGCTCGATCAAGCCCGAGACCTCTTAAAGCCCAAGATGGACGCTGTCTGGGGACATCCGAACATAGACTTGCTGACCTCTGCTGAGGTGCAAGAAGTCAGCGGTCACGCTGGCAACTACAGGGTCCGAGTGCACGTAAAGCCGAGGGGGGTTGACGTGAGGAAGTGCACGGCGTGCGGCAAGTGCTCGCAGGTTTGCCCAGTGGAGGTCCCGGACGAGTTCAATGAGAACCTCTCGACTAGGAAGGCCATATACCTGGCGTATCCAGAGGCGGTGCCTCCCGCCTACGCCATAGACTTCGACGTCTGCACTAAGTGCGGAGAGTGCGAGAAGGTATGCCCGACAAAGGCCATAAACCTAGAGGACGCCGGCAAGACAATCGACCTCAACGTGGGCGCGATAGTACTGGCGCTGGGCTACGACCTCTACGACGCGAAGAGGCTTGAGAGCTATGGGTACGGCGTCTACAAGGACGTGATAACGATGATGGCCTTGGAGAGGTTAATATCGAATAGCGAATCCGCTGGTGGGCAATTGAGGAGAGCCGATGGAGGTGAAGTGCGCAGGATAGCGCTAGCGCTGTGCGCTGGGTCGAGGGACAAGAACCACGTGCCTTACTGTAGCAGGATATGTTGCATGTACTCCGTGAAGCTGGCCTACGTCTTGAAGACGGTCTTCGGGCTTGACGTGACGGTCTACTACATAGACATCAGGGCCGCTGGGAAGGGCTACGAGGATCTATACTGGAAGGCGCAGGAGGCGGGCGTCGTATTCATACGCGGCAGGGTTGCCGAGATATACAAGGGCAAGGACGGCAGGCTCGTGGTACGGGCCGAGGACACGCTCACTGGCGAGGTTAGGGAAGACGAGTACGACATGGTAGCGCTAGCAGTGCCCATAGTCCCGCCGCGCGATCTGAAGGAGCTCGCGGAGAAGATGAAGTTGCCAGTCGACGAGTACGGCTTCGCTCTGGAGAAGCATCAAAAAGTGGACCCCGTCGAGTCCCAAGTTCCCGGCATCTTCGTCTGCGGTTGCGTCTTATGCCCCAAGGACGTAAGGGACAGCGTGACGGAGGCCCTCGGCGCGGCCGCGAAAGTAGCGACTTTCTTGAAGGGCGGCCACGCCGCTTCAAGCCTCTAGCTCGGGCTAAACGCGGGCACGTAGAGCAGAAGGCGTAGACGCCCATAAATCGACAAATCGACCAGCGACTAAGTCCCCGTTTCGCGTCCTAGGCCGAACAAAGTCCATGGCTTCGACGCCTCAAGCTCTAAGGATATAGAGGGCAAAGGCCCTCAGTCTCGGTCGGAGCCCTCCTATTGCGAGCTGACATGCGAAGGGCCGAGCCCCAAATGACTACGAAGTACTCAAAGCCGTAGATCAGGGCCGTGTAGGAGTGGTGCCGGGGGCGGGAGTCTCGGGGGCTCGCCCCTTTCGAACCCGCGATAACCGGACTTCACCTCTGGCCTCGCGTCTTGAGATTATGAGTCCGGCGCCCTAGGCCCCTAGGCGACCCCGGCACCAAGTTAACCTAAGACCTCAACCCTTTAAAGCTTATCGAGTGTTCCTCGTCCTCAACTCCTCGTTAGGACTTCGACTCTCTCGGGCCATCCGACGTAGACTACGTCCGCTATGCCGCAGAAGAGGCCCACTTCGACCACGCCTGGTATCATCTTGATCCTAGACTCCAGCTCCTCGGGGTTGTCGAGGGGCTTGAATCGCGCGTCGATTATGAAGTTCCCGTTGTCCGTCACCAGCGGCCCGTCTTTAAACCTCCCAGCTTCTCTGAGCACAGCATCTCCTCCAAGCTCCGTGATTCTCTTAATGACGTACTTGTACGCAAAGGGCAAGACCTCTATCGGAATGGGCTTAGTAGAGCACAGCTTTTCGACCAGCTTGTCGTAGCTCACTATGTACACCCTCCTCAAGGCCATGCAGGCGACGACCTTCTCTCTTGCTAGAGCGGCCCCCCTTCCCTTGATCATGTTGAGCCTCCGATCGACTTCGTCCGCTCCGTCGACGATCAAGTCGATCCCGTCCACGAGCTCTGCGGAAACGACCTCGAGGCCGTACTTCGCGGCCATCTGCATGGAGTGGTAGGACGTCGGAACGACCTTGACCTTCACCCCCTTCTTGACCTCGTCGCTCAGGAGAGCCGCGAAGCGCTCCACGGTGGAGCCGGTCCCGAGCCCCAACACCATTCCATCGCGTACCTCGCGCAAGGCAGCCTTGGCGGCTACGTCCTTACACTCCTCAACGCTCATCAACGACTCCTCCGCCTTAACGGGCAGGCCCTTGACCCTGAACTGTCTTAATATATCGTCCTTTATATGTCGATCCGTTCGCGCAAAGTCGTGAGCTAAGGCCTTCGCGGCCGTCCCTTCGTGCACCCCCTCAAAAGCCCCCTCTCCAAACTCTCATACGCGCAGGTCGGGCCCTCGATTTGGCCCCAGATGACCTACAAGAGGAGGGTTTGGCCTAGCGGCCTCTAAAGGAGCTCTGTGGCGTTTAGCGGTCGAAGCTTGTCGACGCCTACACCCTCTCGATTATTGTCGCTATCCCCTGGCCCCCACCTATGCAGGCCGTAGCCAGCCCGTACCTCCCATCCCCGAGCTCCATTATCCTCGCCAGCGTTCCTACGAGCCTCGCCCCCGTCGCTCCGAGCGGGTGGCCTATGGCTATCGCCCCACCCTTCACGTTGACCCTCTCGGGGTCGACTCCGAGCTCCCTTATCGCCCAGAGGGCGACTATCGCGAATGCCTCGTTTATCTCCCAGAAGTCTATGTCCTTGACCTCGAGGCCCGCGCGCTTCAACGCTGCTCTGCTCGCTGGTACGGGGCCTTTGCCCATGACCGCTGGCGGCACTCCTGCGGTGCCCATGGAGACTATCTTGGCCATGGGCTCTCTGCCTATCTCCCTAGCCGCCTCTTTTGATGCTAGCACGATGCACGTAGCTCCCGCGTTCAGCGGTGACGAGTTGCCTGCTGTTATCACGCCACCGGGCTTGAAAGCCGGGGGCAGTTTCTCTATTTGCTCGAGAGTGGTATCAGGCCTTATGCTGAGGTCGTGGTCTACTACTCGCTTAGAGCCGTCAGGATACGTGACCTCTACGGGCATGAGCTCGTCCTTGAAGTAGCCCTCCTTGAGAGCCCTTGTGGCCATCACGTGGCTCCTCAGGGCCCACTCGTCCATGTCCCTCTTCGTAATCCCGTACTTTTGATTGGCCTCTTCGAAGAGCCTCTCGGCCGTCAGCCCCATAACATAACCTACATCCATCTCCCAGTGCTTGTACTCCTCTTTGGTCAAGAGGTCTGGCGGCGTGGAGATCCAAGGGTTCTGCCCCATGGGTACTCTAGTCATGTGCTCATAGCCCGTCACTATCACGAGGTCGGCGTAGCCCGCCATTATTCTCAGCGCGCCGTAGTGGATGCCGACCATGGAAGAGCCGCACTGCTTGTCCATGAACACAGCCGGGACGGTTTCAGGCAAGTTGGCTAAGAAGACTATGTGCCTGCCACCATAGGACCACTGCTCCCAAACTGGGAGAGAGCAACAGGCCACGACTTCGTCGATACGGCGGGGGTCTATGTTGTTCCTCTTGACCACCTCTTTGACTAACATAGCAGCCAGCTCGTCTCCCCTCAGGGGGTAGAAGGCGTCCCTCTCGGGCTCTCTCGGCCTAGAGCGCGAGAAGGGGGTCCTCAGGTAGTCCAGCACAAAAACCTCTTTCATGGGGGCGAATCCCACCTTCGTCCTACAGTGTAGTCGACTTTGAGTATAAAACTTCGCCTCTCCGGCGCGCGTGCGACGTCCAATATGTAGAGCGGCCTCGACTCAAGGGTCGGCGGAAGCGACCGACACTAGCTTGAGTGAGCCCGTCTGCCGCTCAACCAAGGGGCTCTAAAGCGCATCAGTATTGTAAGTCCGTTGGTTAAAGGACAAGTGGTGGACGACTGCTCTCGCACGCGATCAAACCACGTTCCGGCGCTTTGGAGATGTCGGCGACCCCTCAATTAATTTATTGGGGCGGTTGAAGCCCCGGGCGGGATTCGAACCCGCGACCCCTGCCTCTTTGGACTGGATACCAAGGCAGTGCTCTAACCAGACTGAGCTACCGGGGCTTGGCCGCTTCAAGCATTTTCACTTGGAAACATCTTAAATTTTTCTCGGGCGCACGAAGGACTTTGGGCGTGGCGGGCTCTAAATCGACGGCTCCATTTAGCTGAACCGTCCTGCGGTTATGGCTTGGCCTCGCCGGTGTTAGCAGTTCTCAACATCTTAACCAAGCCCCTCATCCTGAAGACCTCGTAGACCCCAATGGCTGCGAAGAGTAGGGTGAAGACCAAGCCCCAGGGTAGCGTTGAGATGGCTGCTGGGTACGCGGCGGTGAATATTAGCAAGAAGATCGCGTAGGCAATCGCGCTCACGAAGCCTCTCGCGATGAGCTTGTCTCCTACTTTGACGTAGTGCTTAAAGGCGAAGCCCACAGCCTCGGCTATTGGCCTGGGCACGTAGTACTTGTCGTCCTGCTTCTCCACTATCCCGAGCCTCTTCATCTCCGCCAAGCAGCGGTTTATCAGTGCTTTGTTCGAGAATCCGCTGAAGTACTTGATCTCGTCGATCGTGTACCCGCTAATCCTCTGAGAGAGGTAGAAGAAGAGCCTGCGGGCGTCGCCCTTGAGCTCCTTCCTCACCTTGAATGGGTCCAAGCCCTCCTTCATCGCTAGGAACCCCTGGTGCGCAGGTATAAATTGGAAACCACCTGTAATTAACACTTAACCGCGAGGTAGTGCTCTGAGATGGCTTTCGCGCCCACAGCTGAGGAGTTCATTGAGCTGGCCTCGAGGGTCAGGGCCTTGTTGAAAGATGAGAGGAGAAAGGTCGATGTAGGCAGGTACGAGTCGCATGGCTCCCTAGCGAAGATAAAGCACGACGTGAGGAGGCTGGTGGTCATTGGAGACATACACGGAGACTACGAGAGCTTGGCCAAGATACTGTCTAGGGTGGACCCGAAGGAGGCCCTCTTGGTGTTCCTCGGAGACTACATAGACAGAGGAGAGCAGTCGCCGCAAGTGGTCTACGAGATCCTGAGCGCTAAGCTCAAAAACCCTTCCTCGGTCCTGTTGCTGATGGGCAATCACGAAGGCCCTCCAGAGCTACCGGTATACCCACACGACTTTCCGCTCCACTTGAGGAGCCTGTACAGAGACTCTTGGAGAGACGTCTACTACTCCGTAATGCTGTGCTTCAGAGAGCTCTACGCTTGCTCGATCATGGAGGGCGCTCTATTCATGGTCCACGGAGGCGTCCCCGCTCGGTCGGTCACTTTGGGCTCTCTGGCGAGGGCCAGCCAAGAGCTGGCTCTCCTCGAAGAGCTTCTATGGAATGACCCCATGAGCTACAGAGGCGTAGAGCCCTCGCCTAGAGGAGCTGGCCTCCTCTTCGGCCCCGATGTGACCGAGAGGTTCTTGAAGACCTTGGGCGTCAAAGCGGTTGTGAGGGCCCACGAGCCCTGTGAGGGTTACGAGGTTCTCCACAGCGGCAGGCTGATAACTGTTTTCTCGAGGAAGGGCCCTCCCTACTTCAATGGCCATGCAGCTTACTTAGACATAAGAGATCCAGTGAAGGTCGAAGACGCTCATCAGCTGGCTGAGGAGTACGCCGTCCTCTTTTGAACGACGTGCAGCCTTGAGGGCCATCTTTAGAAAGCACTCTTCGCGAAGCCGAAGAAGGCTCTAAAGTTGCTCTCCACGATCGACCTCAGCCCCTCGAAGCTCAGCCCCCTAGCCTTAGCCAAGCTCTCGAGCGCCTTTGGTATTAGCTTTGGCGTGAGCTTTAGCCCCCTGTACTCGTAGGGCCCGTCGCTCTCCACCAAGACCCTCCTTAAGTCGACCTCGACCGCGACCATCAAGTGCCTCTTCTGCACCTCTAGTGCCGGGTTTATCGATATGAAGTAGCCCTTGGAGGTGATCTCCTCCAGCAGGTCGAGGGGTCCCGTGTACCAGTGGATCAAGGCCTTCTCCACGTCCCTCTTTAAGAGGACCTCGTAGACCTCGCGCCAAGCGCCCGCCGCGTGGACGTTGAGCGGGACCCCGTACTCAACGGCCATCTTCACGAACTCTTCGAAGAATTTCACCTGCTTGGAGAAAGTTTGGGGGACGAATCTCTTGTCGAGGCCCACCTCCCCGAGGGCGCAGAGCTTAGTCCTCGACACCAACGCCTCTATCTCGTCCACGTCGCTCAGCGAGGCTTTGTCTACGACCCAGGGATGTATACCGAAGCAAGGTACCACGTTCTCTCGCTCCTGGGCCATTTTCATGGTCTTCTTAGAGGACTCGACGTCGTCTGAGACTGCGGCTATGACGTAGCCCCTGAACCCCTTTACCTCCTCCTCGTTAAACTCGTGGAGGTGGCAGTGGGCGTCGAAGTACAAGGGCCAAGACCCCTCGCCAAAGGAGGTCGATGCAACCTTAACCGTAAATGAGATAAATTTTTAACGCTTTGCTTTGAAAGTTTGGAGTCGAGGAAGTCACCTAGGGTGACCCCTCATGTCCTATGCGTGCGAAGTTTGTGGCAAGAAGTTCGAGAGCAAGAGGGGTCTATCCGTTCACAAAGCGAGAGCGCACAGGGGTTGTGCCAAGCCCTAAGAGGCCTTCTCGCGATCAAATACCGCTCAGAGACCAACCCCCTCGGGGGTGGTGTGATTTGAGGTGTCACATTTGCAAGTACTACGGCATGGGGAGATGTAAGCTGGGACTAGAGATCAGGTCCAATTGTGCCTTTTACAAGCCCAGCAAGACTAAGGCGATAGCAGTCAAGATGAGGAGTCAGTAAGCGGCAAAGCTCGAAGAGCGAGGAGCCCTAGTGCTGAACGGCCCTCGTGGCGCAGAGGACAAAGCCGTGGAGCGAGGGCTAGGCACCACACGTCAGACGCTCAACACTGAGAAGGGCCGTGGATTATGAGATTGCCCCTACCCGAAAAGATCATGAAGGCAACGCTGCTCGCCAAGGGCTCAGACCCCCATAGTTGCATCATCGATCGGGCGTAGCTGAGGGAGACATCATCGCCCATGATATGGGGATCGTGCTCCAGCTAAAGCTTTTCGCCTGCATAGCTAAACGACTCGCATCAAAGCGGCCCCTAACGCCATTGGCGTGCTTAGTGCTTGATCGTCGCGTGGCCTGCTCGGGCCTAGGAAATGCGCAGAGGCTTGGACTTCTAAGGGCTAGCCCCTTGCTTGAGGAAAAGCACATAAGGCGTCTCTCCTCTTTTACTCTTGGCCGAGGATGAAGACTCCAGACCCCTCCTGATGCGTGAGGGGCGCTAGGCCGCCTGACTCGGCCGGTCAAGGTCCAAAATCTTTATGTTGGGCGAAGCCTTACGGGAGAGCGAGCATCCTCATAGGGTCGACTGAAATTGCCCTCCAGGAGGAGTCGAAGAGAGGAGGAGTACTTGGAAGCGCTGTACGTTTTGTGGAAGAGGGACGAGACCATAAGGGTCAAAGTGTTGGCCGAGATGCTAAACGTAAAGCCCCCCAGCATAGTCGAGTACCTCAACAAGCTCGCTCGCAAGGGGTTGGTGAAGTACGTGAAGCACGGAGCCATAACGCTCACCGACGAGGGTGCTAGGTTGGCAGAGGCCATATACAAGAGGCACGAGGCCCTCAAGGAGTTCTTGATGACCCTCCTAAAACTGCCAGAGGACATAGCGGAAGACGACGCCTGCAGCATGGAGCACGAGCTTCACGACTTGACGGTGAACAGGATAGTGAAGTTGATGGACTTCTTCAAGGAGAACCCCCAAGCACTCTCGGCTTTAATGGGCGTCGTTAACACCATATACGAGAAATAAAGGGGCTTAGCGCAAGTACTCGCAGACCCTCCTCGCCACCCTCATAGCCAAGGACATTATCAGCAAAACCGGCGGCTTTCCAAGTGGGGGAGGTATCAGACTGGCATCGGCCACAAAGACCCCGTCGCAACCATCGATCGTCAGGTCTCGAGAGACCACGTAGCCTATCGCCGCGGTTCCGCCGGGATGCGCCCCCCTCACGTGCGTCATAGCGATTTCGTTCTCCCTAACTCCAAGCTCCGAGAGCAACTCCTTGGCCCTCTCAACCCCTCTCTCTAGGACCTTCAAGTCCCTTCGAGTCATTCGAGTTTCTACGACACCGTCGGGCCACACGACCCCTTTGCCCTCGTCGGCCACCTTGACCATTATTGAGGCGATCCCCCTGCCCTTGAGGTCGACGCCCCTAGCCGTTAGCTGAAACTGCAGGAGCCCGGTGTAGTGAGGCGACAACAGGAAGTCGCTGAAGTCGACGTAGACGGCCATCTGAATGCCATCGCTCGAGGGAGGCCCATCGTAGGGCCCGCCGACCGTCACAAAGGGGTCTACGAACAGATTCCTCCCCACGTTTTCGTCTTCGTGGAGCTGGGCTAGGAGCTTGGGCGTCTCGAGGGCGCCCGCTGCCAGGACGAGAGCCCTGCACTCCACCTTGAGCCTCTTGCCATCCATCGCTCCTTCTGCCACCACTCGCCCTTGGCGCTTGTGTAGCTTGTCGACCCTAAATCGGGACAGGAGCATTAGTCCTTGTCGCACGCCGGCCTTAACCAGATCTAGGGCCGAGACCTTCGCCTCGTTAGGGCATCCATAGGCGCACCTACCACATCCCATGCACCTGTCGAAGTCTACGGACTTCGGCATGACCTCTGCCTTCAGCCCCACCCTCTCAGCGACTTCGACGAACTTCCTAGCGAAAGCTGGTAGCTTGTCCGCTGGCGTCTTAGAAACAGACATGAGTTTGCAGACCTCTTGAACTTCGGCCGCCAGGTCTACTCCTAGGCCTTTGAATCTCTCGAGCAGCTCGCCTGTAACTAGCATGTTGCCCATGGACACCAGCGTGGTGCCACCAAGACCCTCGCACTTAAGGACCTCAATCGACGACAGCACGGGGCGGTAGCCCAACCTAGCCCTCGCTAGGTCTACGCCCTCGCCAGCCTCTGCTAGAACCACCTTGAAGTTCCGCTTCGCGAGCTCGAGCGATGCCACGCTTCCTCCAGCACCGCTACCGACGACGAGCACGTCTGCGCTGATCATGCCTCGTCGCCTTAGGGGGCACGCCTTGAAAACTCACCGGGCGCTTAGCCTTATTCTGTGCGCTCCCCTCCTCGATCGACGCTTCATGCTGATTCGCTTTGAAGTCCCGCAAGTCTTTTAAAGCATCGCCGGACTCGGCCGCGACGAGCTACGAGGTCGCGCTGTCTCTCGTATTCAGGGAAGTGCATCATTAGCTTAACGAGGGGATTTAGAGAGGCCGTGTCTAAATAGTCTCAGAGCAAGGGCCTCAAGATAACCTTCTTAGGCACGCCGGCCGCATGCTTGCCCTTCATAGAACTCTTGGCTTACGCCGTCAAGGACTTGGTAGTCGACATGGTTCACGCCCCAAACGTGACGTTGGACAAGGCCGTCAAGCTGACGTACATCGAAGGCTATGGCTTTCAGGTGGGCGAGAAGGCCGATCCAAGAGGATCCGACGTCGTCGTGCTGTTGGGAGGGCTGGCAATGCCTACGTCGGGGCTAACGGCCGAAGCCGTCCTCAAAGTAACCGAGGAGATATCGAAGGAAGGGGGCGTGGTGATCGGAGTGGATTTCATGAGCGTCTTCGATCGAAGCAGCTGGACGAACAAGATACCGTTCAAGTACTTAGTCGATAGCTACTGTGAATCGAAAGTCGAAGAGCTCAGCTAGCGCGATATTAATGGGGGTGGCGCCGGGAGCGGGATTCGAACCCGCGCGGCCCAGAGGGCCACAGGCTCGGTGGGGCCTAAAGGCCTCTCCAGGCCTGCCCCCTACCACTAGGGTATCCCGGCTCCAAGTATAATGGAGCAGAGCCCCTCTTTAATTATCCTTTCTCCTCAAGCCTAGAGGACTTCCACGACTTGGGGTAGGTGCCCGGCCTCATTATCACCCTCACGGGCTTGGCGACTATGCCCTTGTTGGCCTCCAATATTTCGTGAGAGCTCATCAGCGCCTTGGCTATGGCGACGAGCTCGCCCTTCAACGTCATTATGGCCACTCGCCTGTCCTTGGTTATGTCGTCAGTGAGGTGGAGGACCCCGGGAGCCGCCAGAGGGGCCCCGTGGCATATGGCATCGACCGCGGAGTCCCTTACGTAGATCTTCGGCACGTCCTTTACGACGTACTCGACTGGAAGTACCGCCCTCCTCAAGAGGCTGTCGTCGCCGTGCTCTTTCCACGCGACGACGGCTTCGTGCAACTCATGCATCGTCACCAAGTTCTCGTTCTCGGTGAAGGGCCCTGTTTGTATCCTCCTGAGCTCGGCCATGTGGGCCCCTACGCCCAGCACCTCGCCTATGTCGTGGCATAGCTTCCTTATGTAGGTCCCGGCCTCACACTTAACGGTCATCAGCACGAGCCTGCCGACGACCTCGTGGACCTCTATCGAGTATATCCTCCTAACCCTGAGCCTCCTTTCGACCGAGGCCTTGAGCGGGGGCCTCTGGTAGATCGGTCCCACAAATTCTCGGCAGACCTCCCTGACCCTCTCCTCCGGCACGGCCTCGTGGAGGGCCATCACGCAGACGTAGGTCTTGTCGGAGTGCACTATGTATTGGAGGACGTTGCGTGCTCTGCCTAGGGCTATGGGCAATACGCCCGTGACCTTGGGGTCTCCCCGCCCTTAGCAGGGCTCTAGGGTTCCTCCGTGACCGGCCTTTTCGACGCCGAGGAGCTTCTTGACCCACGAGGTCACTTCGTGGCTCGTAGGGCCCGGCGGCTTGTCGAGGTTTACTATCCCTAGGTCCAAGTGGAGCTCTATGGGCCTCTGATCAGGGGGACAGCCGTACCTGTAGTCCGTCGCCTCCTCCGCCTTTATCAGCATGCCCAAATCTGCTTCACCAAAATGAGTAATGGAGGGGTGGCTTATGGGGCTATCGGAGCGACCCTCTCCTTCATGAACTCCAGCTTGCCAGCTCTCTCGAGGGCGGCTTTGACCTCTTCGTCGCTGGCCCCCTTGGGTATGTCTATCTTCTCGGGCGTGGGAACTAGGTGTCTGACGTTGGCCCTCTTCCTCTTGACTCCGGTGACGTCCTTGGGCCCGGTCACTAGGACGAAGTTCTCGTCCACTATGTCCACTATCACGCACTTCCTACCAGCGAGCCTGCCAGCGTTTTTGACGCATATCCTGCCCACTTCTATGGCTGGCATGTCCGCCACCCTGTGGCTCGGCGCTCTACGAACTTTGAGATTAGGGTTTTTAACGTTTCGGTTATGACCTCCTTGCTGAGCCTGTTCGTGTTGAATATGACGTCGAAGATTGACAGGTCGTCGAGGTCGAAGCCGTAGAGGAGCCTCGCCCTTAGCTTGTTGCTCTCCTCCCTTAGCTTGAGCTCTCTCAGCGCTTCCTCGTAGGGCACTCCGTCTCGGGCCGCGACCCTCAGCGCTCTCACCTCCAGCGGAGCGGTGAAGAAGATTTTGAGGTCGGCTATGTCGCATAGAACCCACCCGGCCAAGTGGCCTTCGACCACCACATCTCCCTTCTTGGCCTCCTCCGCAGCTCTGCTGTCTATGGCTCTGTCTATCTCGAAGTCCTTCTCTGCTAGCTTGTGGAGCTCTACTAGGTCAACCCCTCTCTCACTGGCCAGTTGCCTAAAAAGGGCCCCAGAGGACACGTACCTCAAGTTGAAGAAGCGGGCGACCTCCTTGGCGTAGGTCGTCTTGCCGGCGCCCGGCTTGCCGCTAATGGCTATGACTAGCCCCATAAATCCACTAAAATCTGGCCATTTTTAAAGCCTGCGAACTCGAGGAGCGAACCACGAGGCACAGCTTACTACCGAGGACCCCTGATAACTGCTTTGACGAGCCCTAACCTCAGGCACCTCGCGCATACGTAGCCTCCGTAGGGCCTCTCGGGCCTCTTGCGGCTCTTGGGGAGCCTCTTCATCTCGACCTTCGACAGGGCAGGGGTTCCGTGGAGCTCTCCGTGGCACCAAGCGCACCTGGCCTCCTTTCTCTTGAACTCGACGGGCCTCCGCACGAGCCTCCCGCCCGGGGTCCTGACGAGTTTGTACGGCTTCCCCCTGAGACCCGGTCTTACCACTGCTATCCCCTCAGTCGGAGGATTGGAAGTCTAGATTTAAAACTCTCTGCAGTATCGGGGAGATCGCTAAAGAAGACAAGAAGTACCAGACCCAGAAGGGCACGGGCTGGCCTATGATCGGCAGGTAGGCGACGTTGACGTTGTTGAAGACCCCTGCGAAGAGCCAGAAGAGGAGTAGAAGGGGCACGAAGTACACGATCATGGGCTTCATCGTCTGGGAGGTGTACATGGCCTGTAGCTTGTCCATGTAGGGCTTCTTCCTCATGAGCTTCTCCACGGCCTTCACGTCCTTGGCCTTCGTGGCCTTGAACAGCTCCCTCCTCCACTTACTGAGCTCCTGCGCCTGTTGCCTGACGATCTTCACGTCGATCATGAGCCTCTGAATGCTCAGCGAGATCAGGCACGCCACGAAAGCTATCGCGAACACGAAGACGGCGCTCAGCGGCGGCTCTGCGAAGCTACCTAGGACGCTTCTAAGCCACTGCGACGCTCCTTGGAGCCAGTCCACTTGGCACCACCTACTCGGCCCCCAAGAACTGCTTCAGCGCAGGGTACATCTCCAAAGCCCTCTCCCGGACCATTAACTGGTAGTACTGGTATAGGATGCCGACCATCAGGAGTATCCCGGTGCCCCCTCCCAGGACTCCAAATATGTCCCCGAGGGCCGCTATCAGCGCCACAAACACGCCGCTGATCCAAGTCAAGTTCTCGATGTACCTGGCCAAGTACTTTTCAATAACCGAGGGGGCCCCCCTAAAGCCGGGTATTTGGAGCCCGGACCTCACGATGTTCTCCGCTTGGGTTCTAGCGGACATGCCCGAGGCCTCGACCCATGCGAGGGCCAAGAGGGCGCACGTTGAGCAAATGAGCAGAGTGTAGGCGAGCGCGTGCAACGGTCTCTGGAGCACGTCTATGAGGCCGTGTGGCGCCACGAAGGCCTTGCTCACGCCGATTATGAAGGGGTTCTGGGTCAGGTGGGCTAGCCACTGGAAGTTAGCTCCTATTACCCCGAAGAAGATTACGGGGATCACCGATACGTAGAGGAGCTTGAGAGGGGTCTTGGCCTTGAGGCCCCCGTATTTTGAGTAGACTATCGGCACCTCTACCCTCATGCCCTCTAGGTATATCAATACCACGAACATGACCATCATGGCAACGAAGCCCGTCAGGGTTGGTAGCCACGGGGCTTGGGGGGAGCCGATGATGAGGCTCCACACGTCCCCTCCGCCGACGGCGAGGGAGATGAGGGCGGGGAAGACCCCTAGGGGCCCTCCATCCTCTCTGACCGGCGCGGGGCTGAAGCAGAACCAGAAGATATGCTGCGCGACGCCAGCTACTATGAACAGGCTTATGCCGCTGCCTATGCCCCAGCCCTTATCGACGAGCTCGTCTAAGAGCATTAGCAGGAGCGTGGCAACAAAGAGTTGCGCGAAGATGATCATCGGGACCGTGGGCCCTATGTACTTGTAGGCTAAGGCAGATGCCGCGGCCTGCACGGCGGTCACAACGATGGTCATGACCTTCTGGGAGCTCGTGAAAAGAGCCCTGTCGCGGGGGTTCGTCAAGTCGAGGTTTACGATCTTTGTGCCCACAAGTATCTGCATTATCAGGCCTGCCGTCACTATGGGGCCTATGCCGAGCTCGAGGAGCGTGCCATGCCTCGCGGCGAAGATTATGTTGTAAATGGTCTGCTGATAAGAGGGGCTCTCCCTCGGTATCCCGTAGAGAGGCACTTGGCCCATTACCAAGAAGATCGTGAGCACTATGGCCGTCCACAGGACCCTCTCGCCGAAGCTCACCTTCCTAACGGGCCTCTGAACCCTCGGGACTGCCTTAGATATGGCCTCTATCACGCTACGGGCATCGACCATCTCGCTCTACCTTCAGAGGGCCTCTATTACCACCTTGCCACCCGCGCCCTCCACTTTCTCCTTCGCCCTCTCAGCCACCATTGGTGCTATTACTTGAAGAGGCCTCGTAACCTTGCCCCCGCCCAAGACCTTGTTGTAGCCGAGGGCCCTAACGTCGATCACGTAGACCCCGTTCTCGATCCTCGCAAGCCCGGCCTCGACCAGCTTATCGGCCATCTCGCAGAGGGTCCCCACGTTTACGGCCCTCACGACCTTGAGCAAGCACTTGGGCCTCGTGAAGCCCTCCTTGCCGAAGTAGTCGGGCATGTACTTGACTATGTAGCTCCACTTGTGCTTGTGGAGCCCCGAGCCCCTCCTGCCGCCCTTGCCCCCGTGCTTCCTGTGCTGTCCGGTCCTGCCCCAGCCGCAGACCCTAGAGCCCCTCATCTTCCTGCTCTTCTTCTCCTTGCGCTTGGTTATCATGGCGATCACGCCAAGAGCCTTGGAGCGCAGAGTTAGGGTCTCACTCCACTGTTATACTTTTCCCCTTCTTCTCGACCTTCTCCAGCACGACCTCTAAGACGCCGTTCTTGTAGGTCGCCTTGGCCCTCTCGGGGTTGACCCTAGCCGGAAGCTCTAACTCCTTGTAGTACTTCCTCTGAGGAGTTTCGACCGATATTATCAGTTTGTTGTCGTCGGTCGCCCTCACCTTGATGTCCTCCTTGCTCACGCCCGGGAGCTCGGCACAGACCTTGACCACATCGCCCTCGTCGAAGACGTCCACCAAAGGCTCTACCTCCTCTCTAACTATTGGACCGCGAGGCGAGGGCTTGATGTTGCCGAACTCCCTGATCACGGGCTTGCCGTCCGGGCCCATCGTTACGCTGAAGCCGTAGACGTACGAGCGAGGACCTCCCTCCCTCATGAACCTCTCGAAGTCCCTCATCATGTCCTCGAACATCGCGTCTATCTCTTCAAATGCGCTGAAGAACTCGTCCCAGACGCTCCTCCGCCTGCGCCTCCTGAACCAGTCCTCCACACTAGAACACCCTACCAACAACAGGGCGAAAACGAGGATAAAAACGTAGCTAAAGCAAGCGAAAGCGGGACATCAAAGCAAAGCTTAAACCGAGCTCCAAACACAGGAAACACGGCGGCCGTCGTCTAGCCTGGACCTAGGACACAGGCCTCCCGAGCCTGCGACCCGGGTTCAAATCCCGGCGGCCGCACCAAAACACATCAACTGATGGGGGTTTCGCTGGCGACCCGCCTTTGTTTCACGGTTCATGCCGCTACCGTGAAACATAAGGGTGCGTTGCTACTTTTGATTATTAGCGGCGCTCTTTAGTGCCCTTCAAAGGCCTCGACGCCTCAAAGCTTGACCAAGAGGAGAGGCTCTCTCAACTACTTGGTCGACGAGCTCGGCGCGAAGGGGCCCAAGAGGGCTTGGGCCTCTAGCGGCTCGATGCGGTGCCTCTTGAGGGAGGGCTCCGGTAAGCGATGAGCACTTGAAGGTCATGCTCGAGGGGCTGTTCGAGGGCGAGCACTAAGGTCAAATTGCCCATGAACCCTCCTCCTTTGCTTAGGATGACCCGCACGTTCCGCGTCAGTGGGAGCGGCCTGCAAGTAAGAATCGTAATCTGGGGGCTAAAGGGGTTCGTCCTGCCCCACCCCTCCTTGCCCTAGCCGTGCGTGAAGGTAAAGCGAGGACGACGATCTGGAGAGAAAGGAGCCCAAGATCGTTGTCCGAAAGGGCTACTACCACAAAGGGGACGTTCTTAGTGATCTATTCATCAAAGCTGATCCTCAAAACAAGGCACGACTATCCTGTGATCCTTGATGATCATTACTGGTACTCCGTAGACCCTCGAAAGCAACTCCGGCCGAAGAACCTCTTCTGGATCTCCTGCGGCGATCACCTTGCCACCGTTTAATAGCAGGATTTTGTTTGAGAACCTGTAGGCTTGGGTGAGGTCGTGTAACGCCATTATGATTATCAAGCCCCTCCTGCTGAGGCCCCTCACGAGGTCCAGCACCTCCAGCTGATACTTCAGGTCTAGGTTGCTCTTGGGCTCGTCTAATAGCATGACCTCGGGCTCCCCTGCTAGGGCCCTCGCTATCAAGGCCCTCTGGAGCTCCCCCCGCTTAGCTCCTCCAAAGCCCTCTCGGCGAGGCTCGAAAGCCCTACGATCTTCAGTGCTTCAAGCACTTTGTCCTCGTCCTCTTTCGTTGGCATGAAGCTCACGTGGGGCCTCCTACCAGTCATCACGAAGTCGTAGACCGTCAACATCCCAATGGCTCGCAGTCTCTGGGGCACGTACCCCACCTTCTTGGCCAGCTCTCTCGGCCGCAACTCGTCGATCGAGCTCTTGTCTATCAGGACTGTCCCCATGTAGGGCCTCAGGACCCCATTGATCACCTTCAAGAGGGTGCTCTTGCCAGCTCCGTTAGGCCCTATCACCGAGAGGATCTCGCCACTCCTCACGTCTACGTAAACGCCGTCAAGTGCCCTCACGCTTCTGTAACGCACCTTCAAGCCCCTCACTTCAATCTCTATAACCATGCCTACCACTCCTTATTAACAATAGACCAATAGCGGGACGCCAAGCAAAGAAGTCATTATCCCCACCGGTATGACAGTTGGCGAGATTATCGTTCGACCGACCATGTCGGGGTTGTAGAACTCGCAATATCCCCTGCTCATTATGACCACGTCGGGCTTGACTTTCATTATGAGCTCGGATGCTGGCGGCTACACCATGACAAGTCAATGGGAAGGCCCAGCCCTCTTCTCGATCTATCTTCGAGGGCAGATACTTTAATATGGCCCCGCTCAAGACTAAGTTGGTGCTCGACTTGGCGGTCAGGCGAGTAATCGACGGGGTGTTTTACGTCGGCGTCGACGACCTAGAGCTCGACATCTTCGAGTCCATCTGGCCCCTGCCCCATGGAGTTTCCTACAACAGCTACTTGGTCGTGGGCGACGATAAGGTCGCCTTGATAGACACCGTCGACGCTAGGTTCTCTAACCAGTTGTTACAGAACATAGCCGAGGCCATCGGCGGCAGGAGGGTCGACTACGTCGTCTTAAACCACTTGGAGCAAGACCACAGCGGCTCCTTGTCCAAGGTCTTGGAGGAGTACCCCGACGCCGTCGTGGTCGGGACCCCCATGGCCGTCAACATTGCCGCGAGCTTCTACGGAGCGAGCAAGGGCTGTATGGCCGTCAAGGACGGGGACTCCATAGGCCTCGGAGGCAAGACCCTGAGGTTCGTCCAAGTCCCTTGGTTGCACTGGCCCGAGACCATGGCCACCTACCTCGTCGAAGGCGGGGTTCTCTTCAGCTGCGACGCATTCGGCTCCTTCGGGGCCTTGAAGGGCAAGCTGTTTGACGACGAGGTCGACCTAGACCTGTACCTAGACGAGGCGAAGAGGTACTTCTCCAACATAGTCGCCCCCGTAGCGGAACACGTCTTGAAGGCCATAGACAAGATCAAGTGCCTGAACCTCGAGGTGAGGGTCCTAGCCCCGAGCCACGGCCCTGTGTACAGGAGGGACGTCGCCAAGATCGTGGAGCTGTACGCCAAGTGGAGCAAGCCGGTCTTCGAACCTAAGGTGGTGATAGCCTACAGCTCCATGTACGGCAACGTAAAGAGGATGGCCTCGGAGGTCGCTAGGGGCGCCGAGGACGGAGGGGCTAGGCCGGTCCTACTGGACCTCTCGAGGACCCACTTGAGCTACGCCCTCAAGGAGGTAATCGATGCCCCCTCGATAGCCGTGGGCTCTTCGACGTACGATGGCGACGCGCACCCCCACGTCAAGTTCTTCATCGACGCCCTCGCCGCCAAGAAGATAAGGCGACGCAGCGTAGGCGTCTTCACGGCGTACGCTTGGGGCAGCATGGTACACAAGACAATAGCCGAGGCCTTAACCTCTCGAGGCCACGCGATAGTAGAACCCCTAATAGCGGCTAGAGCGTCTCCAACAGAGGACGTCCTGAGGGCTTGCAGAACGCTGGGGGAGAGGCTTGCAGAACGAGCCCTGACCTGCACAGGACGCCGCGAATAGAACCCGAACCCATCGGCCTCTAAGCGCGATAGAGGTCCTAGCAGATGGTCGGCGACCTAGTCTCTGCGAGGGGCTCGCATGAGCTCCAGCCCCTTAAAGGACTTGAGGGCTTACCGGACCTCAGAGCCCACGAGCTCTTCAAAGAGCTTGGAGGTCACTTGAAGTACGTGGTTAGCCCATCTCAATGCCTCCTCGGCGTCTTCCTTGTCGTAGAGCTCACTCGGCGGTAGACCCGACTCCTCGTCTTTGAGGAGCAACTCGACGGCCTCTTGGCACTGCCCGACGACGTAGGGGTAATTGCCCCGCTCCATAGCCTCCTCGCTATGCCTTATCCTTTCGATGGCTTGGACTATGTAGGCCTTGGCCATGGCTACGTTGTTCATGCCTCGATGACCTCGCCGAGCCTGTAGTCTCTCTTCAGAACCCAGTACCAGAGCCTGCCCAGCCTCCTCCTCTCGGCCCCCAGTGCCTCGAGCCTCTCGACCAGCCCCTCAAGCACTCCCTCGAAGAAGCCTTCCTTGTCGTATACTATGACCGCGTCCACCACCATGTCCAAGTATATCGGCCAGTGCCTCCTCGCCTCTTCGACGTCCAAGATTATAGGGGAGAGATCTAGGTTGAGCCCCTCGAGCAGAGGTCCTCGATCAAGGGCTCCGCGAATCGCTCGGCCAGCTCGAAGAGCTCCTGCCTCTTGAACCTCTGCCTCGGGAGGTCGGCGCCCACCACCAACAAGTCGACGTCGCTGTCCATCCTCGCCTCGCCGCGAGCGACGGAGCCGAAGACTACGAGTGACACCAGCCTCTCGCCCCAAGTGACTAATAGGCCCTCGAGGAGCTTGCTCACGACGCTCCTGTAGGGCTCGGAGAGGTGCTCTAGGCCTACGCGATAGCCTCGGAGAGTTGCTGGACCGCGCACCGCTCGACTCCTGCGAACACTTAGCCGCTAGCCTTAATAAGGCTCTGCTAGGCCGTTGTCAAGGAATTTGATTGCTGAGTTTATTAGTCGCTTAGCCTCGTTCAGACATGGATCGGGCGAGGAGGCCGATGGGGACTTTCAAGGTCGAAGCGGAGGTTTGGAACCCGAGGAGGCCGGAAACGAGAGCGCGGGTCGAGCTCCTAGTCGATACTGGCGCCACGTACACTGTCATGCCGGCCGCGGTTCTCAAGGGGCTTGAGGTGGAGCCCCTCAGGACGGTCAGGCTGAGGCTGGCGAATGGCAAGGTCATTGAGAGGGCTCTGGGCGAAGTAGGCATTGAGATCGAGGGCTACAAGGCCAGCGCGACGCCCGTCGTGTTCGGCGACGAAAGCGTCTTCCTCCTCGGCAGCGTGACCATGGAGCAATTAGGGCTGGCGCCCGACCCCGTCTCTAAGAAGTTGAGGCCCACCGAGGCCCTGTTGATGAACCTCCCGATAAGCGGGCATTTATCGAGGAACGCCACTGGCGCTCTAGGCCAACTCGCGCTCCCTCCAAAGGGGTATCGCTGGTGAGCGACCGGCAATCTGGTCAATCAACGTAGTGTTTCGGGAGGGGATCCCACGACCGTCCCGTGGACCGTCAAGGTCGTGGACAATCGGTTGAAGGGACACGGAGGTGACATGAAGGGAGGGCCTCCCTTAGAAGCCACAAAAGTCGCCTCAGAGCCCTGCACGTCGTCTACTGCTTCAAGAAGAGCTCACAGGTTACAACAGCAATATCCTGGTCTCCTTGAGCTTACTGGTCGTCGGGTCTACCGTCAGGCCCAGGGCATCTAGAGTCAAGACGCCAATCAAAACGTCCTTGAGCTCCTTCGATATGAGGACTGAGGTCATCCCCGCTTGCCTTCGACCCCCACCAGCGCGAAGCCCTCGTCGAGGTCGGCGTAACCCCTAGCCGTCTCCACCCTCTTCTTGCCGACCACCTTGAGGTCCAGCTTCTCATGGATCCACGAGGGCACGGCCGTGAACGTCGCGCCCGTGTCGACGAGGGCCACTACCTTGACTTCTTGGCCCGTGAGGGATTCGCTATCTTCGCCTCGACCTAAAGGTGGCCCATTTTTAACTCCTAGCTCTAAAAGGCGAGGAGCTCATATAAGCATGACCGCAGCAAGCCCATCGAATTCCTCCGCCGTTCTCTAGGCCGCGATTGCCTGATCGCTACGATGAGGCCTCAATTCACCCGCCGGCCCCTTCGTCTAATCAGTTGAGGGTATGTTGGCTCGATCCTTGGCCATGTTCACGAACTCGTCGACGGCCATATCGGCCATCTTGGCGGCCGTCCGGAAGTCCCCTGTCTCCACGTAGTACTCTAGCGCTATTCTTATCTTCGGGGGCTGGGACCTTATGAAGTCCCAATTGGCGTACCTCCTCCTGATTTCTCTCGCCTCTCTGAATCGCTCAATCCAATCCCTTAGCTTGTCCTCATCGATCTTCATGCACTTCACCGTACTTGGCCAGGTCCCGCTCGGAGTATGTCCGCTTGGTCTCTTGCTGGTAGAGCTCCAGCTCGTCCTTGAAGCTGTTTACGTGGCCCGACCTCCACAACGCGTAGAGGACGTCGATGCCCCTCCAGACCTCGACGTCGGAGTAATCTGGGTCGTAGTCCCTCAAGGCCACGGCCCCTCCGTTCTCGGTCAAGACCGCCAAGCCGAGCCTCTTGCCAACCACCATGCAAAACGCCTCCGGGTAGTCCACGGGCCTCACCGGGAACCTCCTGCTCCTAGCGACGAGGTTTAGGGCCTCTCTAGAGACGTCGGGCAAGTCGGGGAGTATTGCCAGCCTCCCCTCTTCTAAGCCCTTGGAGATCCATAGGAGTGAGCTCTCGCTCCTGATCTCCGCCAGGACGCTCTCAGGTATGTAGACTACGTCGAAGACCTTGAAAAGTAGCTCGCTCTTCGAGTACCTGACCCAGTCTATTATGAACGAGGTGTCGGCTATGGCGTCAGCCAATGCTCGGGATCCCCGCTTTAATCCTCAGCTCGTTGAACTCCTCCATCGTCATCCCGGCCAGCTTGGCGGCGTTGAACATGTCGCCTGTCTCCACGTAGTACTCTAGCGCTATTCTTATCTTCGGGGGCTGGGACCTTATGAAGTCCCAATTGGCGTACTTTCTCCTGACCTCCTTGACTTCTTTGAAGTACTCGAGCCACTCCTTGAGCTTCGCGTCGACTTTTGAGGGTTCTGGCAAGAGCCCCACCGAACTTGTAGATCTCTCAAATGCTTAATAACGCTTTGCCACTCACTCCTCGTGCACGAGTCGCCGATTTTCCTTGAGCTCAACGGCATAGAGCTACTGGTTGCAAGCACTATAAAGGGAGTGGCAATTATTAAAATGGTCTGGGTTTTGATGATATAGTTGAAAAATGCAACTACATCGATTTCGAAGGATGTTAAGGAGATGCTAGAGAAAGAGAAAGGGACCGTGACTGGAGCGATTATCTGCTCGGCCTCATAACAGAGTTAAAAGAGCTAAGGGCCAGGATGGCGTTTGAGGAGCTGAAGAACGTGGTTTAGCGGCGGTTACGCCTTCGACTCCATGGTCTTGCGCCTCGCCGACCTCACTCAACCCTCTTCCACGTCTTGCCGCTCCTCGTCCACCTCCTCCTGGCCTCTCGGTACTTCGCCATGACCTCCTCGAGGAACCCCTCGTCGGCGTACACCACCTTCCCGTCCTCCAGCACCTCCATGATCATGGTGCTC
>Ga0105156_1000004_pt1 | contig 37742 bp, 45 predicted proteins | sample SSWtaG_3_FD_89673 | JGI IMG/M metagenome (GOLD analysis project Ga0105156, IMG submission 89673) | Hot spring microbial communities from Sandy's Spring West, USA to study Microbial Dark Matter (Phase II) - SSWTFFsm_matched | ecosystem: Environmental > Aquatic > Thermal springs > Hot (42-90C) ...
AGGTGAGTATGAGATGATGGCGGGAAGGATGTTGGCTTGTTTTGGACATCGTCCCAAGTAACATTGCCCCAGACAACATCCGTGCCGTTGGACTTTAAGAACTTGCCTGCGGCACCTAACGCCAATCCAGCCCACTTTACAACTCCAGAAACTAATTGCCCGACAATCAACATGCCCCTGCTAACCGATGTTTGCTGTGTGTCTGGATGAATGACACCATCAAGCAAGTTGTGCTGCGAACTGCCACCACCTGCGGCGTTTATCGTTACATCAATTTTTTCGTTCGCCGCATCGTCATTGACATTAATGGTCACATTAGTGCCACTGACAAAGTTAATGCGCCTTCTTGTTCCTATTAGTGTTCCTGAACTCATTACTCCAACGCGGGCATTTGCGTTAAGGTTTCCCGTCAACTCGTCTGAACCGCCTGCTTGATGGGATGCTTGATGGGAAAAGTCAGTAATTTGAGACTTTAAGTGAGTATGGGATGGCAAATCACTTGCTTGGATAGTGTCATAGGCTGGGTCAGAATCAGCGGTTCGGACTACAAGGAAACGGTTAGCGATGGATGAAGTTGGTAGGCGGGAAAGGTTAAGGCGTCCTGAGGTAATATCGGATGCGGAGTGAGTGTGGGATGATGGCGGAAATGTTGAAGGTTTGTTTTGAACTTCATCCCAGTTAACATCGCCCCAAACGACATCCGAGCCTGTAGATTTAAGGAACTTGCCTGCAGCGCCTAATGCCAGCCCTGCCCATTTCACAACCCCAGAAATTAATTGACCCACTATTAACATGCCCCTGCTAACTGATGTGGAAACAGTATCGGGGTGAACAGTGCTATCAAGCAAATTGTGTGATGACACACCTGTGGAACTGATTGTCACATCAACTTTTTCGTTTGTCGCATCGTCCTCAACATTAATCCCAATATTAGAACCCGCAATAAGGTTAATGCGTCTTCTTGTTCCTATCAGGGTGTTATTTTTCATTACCCCAACACGAGCGTTGGCATTAAGGTTTCCTGATATTTCGTCGCTTCCGCCTGCTTGGTGCAAGGATGCATGGGCAAAGTCGGTGATTTGGGATTTAGTGTGGGTGTGGGTTGCAGGTGCAAAAGCGTTAGCATGTTGACCATCAACTGTATCAGCGTCCAACCCGCTCCCCGAACCCTGAGGCGTAATCTGTGAGGGTGGATGAGAGTGCCCAAAGTCAGTAATATCAGCCTTTAAGTGGGTGTGGGCAAAATCTGTTATATCGCCCTTAACATGTGTGTGAGGTGACGGTGGGAAGGACGATGGCTTGTTTTGAACCTCGTTCCATGTGACATCGTCCCAAACAACATCTGTGCCATCCGACTTTAAAACCTTGCCTGCTGCACCTAAAGTTAATCCTGCCCACTTCAAAACCCCCGAAACTAACTTGCCAACTATTAACATGCCCCGTTGAACCACTGTAGGCTGAGTGTCAGCGTGGGTGTTGCTGAGCAAGTTGTGAGAGCCGCCACCGCCTCCACCTCCGCCTGTATTAACGATGGTGATCGTTTTTGAGTTATTGTCTTGCTGTAACTCAATTCCTGATCCTGAAAGAAGCCTAATGTCGCCTTTTAAGGGCGTGTTATTGTCGGCGGCAATGCTCATGACTGCATCAGGTGGGGGTGTAGTGGCAGGGGGAGTAATCAAAAGGTTAGCAACCCAAATGGGTTCAGTGTGACCTGTTGAAGGAACACGGATAGAGTATTCGTTAATGACCTTACCTTTGGGGGAGTATTCGGTGATGTGGTAATAAGAGTTAGGGTCGCTCATTGTGTCGTTTGCTTCAAGTTCAACTTCCCAGCGCCCATTAGTGTCCGTGAGAACATCAACGCCCCATGCAGCAACCTCTTTAACTTCCTCAGATACAAAAGTGGGGGCGTTAAGGCGGATTTTGACAAATGCTCTCGCTATAGGTTGCCCAGTTTCGTCCACAACAACATTAAAAACCTTCCGCTTCATTAAACTTTTTGCTACCTTACCCTACCCATAACAGTCCTGACGCGAAATTTTTCCTTAGATAATTCTAACCGAGCGAGGTCACGGTGTTAAGGGATTGGTGCTAAAATTAAGGTAGGGAAGTAGGGTAGCAAAACCTTAATGCCACTTCCTGAGGGTCAACTTTGTGATATTGAGGATGTTAGGAACGTTGCTGAACCCGTGCTGGTGTATTTGGAGAACGCAGGATACTCACCTACACCAGACCTTATTTCGGCTTGGATTAAAAACTCAAGCAAAATGTTAGAGTTGGAGACCAATCGTCAGTTCCTTCCCACAAGGGCTACGGAATGGTATGATGGTAACGACACACAAACCTTAATGCTTAGAAGGTTTCCAGTCCTTAAGATACATGCGTTAAGGATTTGGGGGGGACGCCACTTCCTTATTTGGGAATTTCCACCTGACAAAATAGTTTACGAGGGAGAATACACACGGGAGCAATATCAGCAAGCGGAGTTGGTGGTTCGCAGGGAAGTGGGGGTCGTGAACATAACTTTGGGGATACTTGAATGGTTTATGCCATTAAGGATGCAGCCACCATTGTTTGTTTGGAACCGCAGGTTTGTGCTTGGCAGGCAAAATGTTGAGGTGGATTACACGGCAGGATATGGTGTTCCAGACCCTAATGATCCAGACAAATTTTTGCCTGAGCCGCCTTATGAGGTCAGGCACGCAACAGCATTACTAACAGCGATTAAGGCTGCGGACTATGCTGCAGCGATAACATTGGGCGTGACAAGTAGGTCGTTAGGAGAAAGGTCTGAAAGTTTTGGTGGTTTAGGCTTGTTCGGGACATTAAGGCAACGATGGACAGAGGAGTTATATGGGTCAGGGCAAAAGACGGGTCTAATACAAAGGTTGAAAGCAATCACGCCCAGATGATAAAAAAGAAGTAGGGTCAAAAATTAAGGGATGGAATTAAGGGATGGGCTTAAACTGAAGGGCATTGTGACGGTAATGAAGTTTGACCGTGACATTAACGATTACCGCGACCCCGTTACAGGCGAGATTGATTACGAAAGGTTCTACAAGGAAAACCAACCCTATGAGATTGTTACCTTTGAGAACCTGTTCCTTAACAACGGCATTAATGTCCTGTGGAACTTGTTTGTTGGGGCTTCAGGCTACACTCCCTTTAACTCCTCTAACGCCTATGTTGGAGTAGGCGACGGAACAGCAGCACCTAACGCAAACCAAACAGGCTTAACAGGCACAAACAAATACTTCAAGTTAGTGGATAGCGGTTACCCTACGGTATCAGGCACCAATGCTGTCTTTCAAGCAACTTTTGGTGGGACAGAAGCAAACTTCACATGGAACGAGTATGGGATTGCAAACGGGAGCAACCCACCAACCACAGGAACCTTATTTAACAGGGCAACTCAATCTTTGGGAACGAAACAATCAGGTCAAACTTGGGCACTCCGAGTAACCTTAACTATTTCGTGATAGAGTGAGTAGGAACGATTAAAGGATGACGGAAAAATTTCTGCGGTGTCTTAAGTTTGTGCTCAAGTGGGAAGGAGGCTTATCCGACGACCCTGATGACCCAGGTGGAAGGACTTATCGTGGTGTAACTCAAGCAAGATATAACCAATATCGCAAGGAGAAAGGTCTACCGTTAAGGGATGTGGCAAAGATGACGGATGAGGAAATGAGGGAAATCTACTGGAAGTATTACTGGCAACCTGTTAAGGGTGATTTATTTGACTACCCCCTTGCCCTTGCCTTGTTTGACACAGGGGTCAATATGGGGACAGGGACAGCAATAAAGCTGCTGCAACGAGCAATTAATGACCTGCTTCCCCCAACTAAGTGGGTTAAGGTTACAGGAACATGGGACGAAGCAACCCTTAATGCCACTAAATCCTTTAACCCCTTAACCTTAGCGTTGAAACTTTGCGACCGCCGTGAGGAACGATATAGGGCAATTGTTCGTGCTAACCCCCGACTATCCAAGTTTCTTAAAGGATGGCTAAATAGGTTGAATGACCTGAAAAAGCATGTTAAAGAAGGCAAGTAGTTGGATAGGTTAAGGGAATGGCTGTAACGGCAATGACGCCAACATTAAGGGTTACACCGAGGGTTGCAAAGTGGGCTTTAAGTTCTGTGGGTGCAGACGACGCATTTGAAATCGGTCACAACAATCCCTTAATTACCTTGTTTGCCTATTGCACTACTGGCTCTGTCACCCTTAAGTTCCAAATTTCACCTGACGGTTCAGTTTGGGTTGATGTTCCCGACTCGCAAGTTTCCTTAACCCAAACCCAAGGTGCGGTTAAAAGTGTAACTATTTCGGCGCATTCAATTCGTCCCGTTGTCGTTTCAGCATCAAACCCTTTTGCCGCTGTCGCCTATGTTATCGCTGTCAGACCTTAAACCTTCCCTTCTGTTCAGCGCCACAGGCAAAGGCTCACCCCGCCTCACCTTCTCGTCATCCCATCCAACCATCCTCTTTATCTTTTCAGCGTCAAAAACCTTAATGCCATGCTCCACAAAAGGGTAGTTGAAAAGATAAATGATATCGCCATTGTCGTCCACTCCCGCAGGTATCAAAACGCCCATAAAGTATGTGGGGGGTGACAATGGTCTGTGAGGCGAGTTCCATAGCGTGTGCAAGTAGTCATACAAGGATGCGTCACGCCCGTAAATCCACCGACTTTCCGTTTTTACATGTTGCGTGCCCTCCAACCTTGCGTCGCTCAAATAGCGCTCTGCATAGTCTTTAATATCCGACCATTTAACATAACCCCCGCTCCCTTGCAATAACGATGGCTTGAGTGAACTGACCTTTCTGGTAATTGCTTAAAGGACCCTCTGTGGGTAGCCCGCAGCAACTCCCCCCGAAACTTTTTTCTTTGTGGTGACAGTCACTAATTGCAAGACGCAACCCATACTTGTCACATAACTCCTTCAACTTTTCAAAGTAGGGGCGCTTGAATTCATAGTTTAAGCGTAGCAACCCACCTTTTGCGGGGTAACTATATCTGCGGTAAAACTCCTCAAGGTCATATCCCAGTATGTCTGACAGGTAACGAAGGCGATGGCGGGAAAATATCATTGCCCTTTTGTCCCAGAAAAGAAACTCCGACGAAACTGAGTAAACTCCCGCATCTGCAGCCTCCGCTATCAGCCTTTCTAAGTTCTTTTCCGAAACGCCTGGGATGAATGGGCGCAACCGCAAAGTTGTTGCTCCTACACCCAAGTCATTTAAAACCCTTAAGGCACGAAGTCGTTCCTGCGGAGAGGGAACACCCAGCTCAATCCTCCGACACAACCCCTCGTCCCACCCGATAATGGTGATTTTTACATGAATGTGCTTGGCGCCCTTAAACGCTTCTCTGTAGCGTGGGTCATCCACAAACCAAGTTCCCTTTGTAGAAATGCTTAAAGGATACTCCAGCTCCCGCCAAAACCTTAAAAGTTCCAACGAAACCCCTAACTCTCGCTCATAGTAGTCAAACCCATCCGCCAGCCCTCCCCACTGAAGAACCAACCTGTCTTCAATTGCTTTGCGGAACTCTGTTTTTAATTCACCTTTCCAAATCTTTTTCACCCTTTCTACATCCACTGCACGAACCGTTGACGACAGGTAGTCGTCCTTCATTCCCACATTTATCGCTTTCTGGAAAAAAGAGAAGCAGTAAACGCAACGAAAAGCACAAACGGAGTAGGTGTCAAAAGTTAAGGGCATTGAGCAATCAAAAAACTCATAACTCCATCGTGGGCTCTCATACTTGCGAGGCGAAACCTTAATAGGCATCCCGCCTTAAGCCCTACTTTCTCCTACATCGGCTCAATTTGCTTTGTTTTTGTTTTGACGCAACGATTTCTTTAAGGAACTCTAAGCGTGACATGACTTGGTCTTCAAGCCCCGTAATGTCAACACCCACCTTGCGATGTTCTGCCTTGCTGCGAACTGGATTTTTCCCGAAGAATGACAAAAGTTCCCTTCCCTTTTCTGGGTCTCTCGTAACTAACATGACCATAAACCCTTTTTTTGCGGCGTCCTTGAAGGGTGAAAGGTCATCATCAATGTCCAAGGAGGCAAAGACCTCTGGGTTGTAGGTCATAGCAGCAACTGCCGTTGGATTAAGGGAGCTCAGGTCGCTCGCTGAAAGCTCTAAAGTTTTCAAAACATCCTTCAACTCATCCCCGCTCCAGTATACAGGGTCTAAGGGCTCGTTTTCTATCCACTCCCGCAGGATTTCCGACAAAAGGTCAAAATGCCATTGGGAAAGTTCCTGTGTGCGGTTGTCTATAACACCCCGCCTTAACGCCTCCAAATCAGACGCAGAAACCTTAATAGCAGCAATATGGGTGCATTTAAGTTCTTTCATTGCAAGCCATCGCCCTGTTCCCTTAATAATGTAACCGCTTTCCTTACTTACAACGATGGGCTGGTCCTGCTTGAACTCCTTAATAGACTTCATGATGGCTTTGATGTTGCGCTCACTGTGAACACGGGGATTTAAGGGATGTGGTTTGCATGAATCAATTGGCACCGCAAGCGGCAACAGCTCTGGCACTATGTAGGTTTCAGGTTTCGTCGGGTTGAACATTCCTTGCGCCCATTTCTCTACCATTGATGCATCGCTACACAAAACCCATCTTTTTCATCCTGTGAGAAGTATTTGTTGGTCTTGTATTAATTTTAAGGCGTCCTTTACCTTAATGTTCGCATAGTCCTTTAACCGCTCTTTGAGGAAGGCTGTTACAAGTGCTCGTGATGGGCTATGTGCCGAACAATACTTGAGAGTTGGGTCAGGAAAAGGTTCCAGGGACGATTTTTCCCTCGCATCTTTTGCAAAGTCTAATGAGTAGATCTTTAAAGAGCCGTCAAAGTAGTAAGGGGAGAAGGCTGCCGTAAGGAAATGCTCTTCCGTAGGAGTTGCGCCCCAGCCTGTTGCATCTCGCAACTCAGGGTGCTTAAGGTAGTAACTGAAGAACCACGATGACGCTAATTTGCTGGTGTTTTCCCATATTGGCTTCACCGCTCCCACTAACCCTCCCGCAATCTTGTAGGGCATAGGTTTCACCCCTGCAAACTGCGCCGCAGTTACAACAAACGAATACCACTTCTCCCGCAACCTGTTACCTTTCAGCTCCCAAACGCCCGCAAAGCAGGCGTGGTTGCTGAAAATTTCCACGACTGTCGGGTGAAACCGTTCTGTTAGAATTATGTCTGTGTCCACGCTAACATATGCGTCCGCAGGATAAGATAAGCCCTTAAGGAAAAACCACAACCTCAAGGTGTTAAAGTGGTAAGGGGAGGATGGTTTGGCAGGGTGAAAGTGCACAATCATTGATTTTGGTGGCAAAGAAAGAGCCTCATTTAAGCAGCCCATCAAATAAAGCCGACCACCACCCCCAAAGGTTGACATCGCATCGGCTGCAGCAGGATCAATGTAAAGGGACACAAGATATTTCACTTCCATCCCCAAACCTTAAAACCTACTTTTAAGGTTTTTAGCCTAACTTAATAGGGAAGTAGGGGCAGCAAAGGAAATTGCAGCAATGATTCTTGTGCATCCCTTATCTGCCTCCACAGGATCTCCGATATAGGGTCATTAATGGGCGCTTGTGGCTGTGGGATAGCAACTGGGGGTGCAGGGTTTGGTGCCGCTAAATTGAAGAAAGTCATTTCACCCTGCATTACCCCTGCGATGAGATAACTTAAAGCGTCAACAGCGTCATCGTTGCCATCGCTAAGTTTATCAGTTGGTTCACCCCGCCGCTTGTCAACTTCATAGTGGTAAGACTTCATTTGTTCAATTAAGGTTTGACAGGAGCGGTCAACAAGCAGAAGCGGGTCATCAACCCTTAATCTTGCCCTTAATGCTTCAACTCTTTGGTCTTTTGGGACTTTTGGTGCTGGGTAAGCAGGCAGCCCTGTGTTATTAAGGATGGCGATAAGGTCGGGTCGGGATGGGTCACACCACCATGCCTTAATCCCATATTGTTCGTGAAGCATCTTAAGGTCGGGCAACAACTCTGTTATGGGCTTGTTCCTCCAAACTCGCTCCTTAATCACAACCATCTTTTCACCCACAAATTGAGCGATAACAACCACTGTAGGGTCTTGAAAACCAAAATCCACACCCGCATAAGTAGGTAGCCCGACGATTGGCTGCCATCCATCTATAGTGTGAATTTTCTCATCAAACTGCGGGAACACTAACCCAATAGGCGATGGTCTTAAACCAAGCCATTGAGCATCAAAAACTTGGGGATCAAGCCTTCTGAACTCGGCAAGGACATGGTCAAGGGGAATAAACCCAGCGGAATAACGACCCTTGCCCCTACATAAATCCTTAAATTTCAATCCATCAGCACGAGTAACCTCACAGAAAGAACAATCAGGGTAGCGACACAATGTAGATTGTATAGTTTCAAAAACACACCAAGTAAAAACAGTTAAGCCCATTGGTTCTGCAAGGTCTAACAGTTTTTGCACAATGCCAAACCTAAATTTGCGAGACGACGCAAAAATGTTTTGCCCCTTATAACCCCGCTTTGCATCAGTCATAGCCATGTTAAGGGCTTCTTGGATTATCGTCCAATCATCAAAAGTTTCAACCTCATCAAAGAGAACTTTATGAGGGTGAGGCGCATTAGTCCCCTTTAAGGTTGCAGCACGAATAAATAAGGTTGACTTGTTCGGGAAAGTTATTTTTTCGGCACTTTCTTGCACCGTTCTTGCGTTGATAATGGTGGGAAACAACTGGTGAAGTGTGGGCAAAAAGTTTGCACGGATGTAGTTCATTAAGATTTGGGCTTGACCTTTTTCCCCCGCTATGATGCAAATCTCCGCTTCTTTGTGCGTTAAGAGGTAGCAGGTAGCATAAGCAGCAAGTAAAGTGGTCTTGCCCCCACCTCTGTTAGCAATAATTAAGGCATCCTCAACCTTTTCGGAGTAAAGAAGCCAGAAAACTTCAAGGGGTGAGTAATGGTTAGGGCAAACAGCAACATGGGGCAAAACAACCCTTAAATACGCCTGTAGCCAAATATCCGCATCCTCTATCGTTTTCAGTGGCTGCATTAAAGGTGGCAATTTCCTTAAACTGCCCTCAGTGGTTTGTTTCTTCTTTTCGCCCATTACCGCACTTAACCTGTTCCTCTACCCATTTCCTTAACTGCACCCTAAATTTTTCCCCATACTTAGGTATGACTTCGCCAAAAAACACACAAACCTCATAACCAATACCCGTTAAGAGAAGCCCAATAACGCCTACAGCAAGAAAGACCATGTGAAAGAAAAAGGAGATAACGCTCCCTATAAACAATAAGACGACCGCAAGAACGCCAGCAACAAGAACCCCTATAACCTTAAGTGAGTGAACAACCCTCTGCATTTTACAGGCAAGTCTTTCTTTTCTCTCACTCATTTTCATCTTTCATTTGGTTCGCTACCCATTTTTCCAATCGTTTCCTGGTTTTCTCCACGAAATCGGGAACAACCTCGCCCAAAAACAAGCTCGCACCATAACTGACGATTAAAAAGAGAACACCAATAGCCCCTACGGCAAGAAAGAATAGGTTCAGAACAAAAGAGAGGGCATACACTACAAACAACGAAACAACTGCAAGAACAGTAACCGATGAGACCCAGATTCGCTTTGCCCAATGATTGAGCATGCGCATCACTTGCATTCTCACCTCACAGTTGCAACTATGTAAGGTGGTAAGGTTAAGGTTAAAGGTGACGACTGGGATGATTGAACTGAGACGAAAAATTTGGCGGCATAGTTGCCTAAAGGTGCGGTTAAGGGGTCAGCCAACTCCCACTGCCTGTTAACCTTAACCTGCCACTCACTCCTACCCCCTCTCACTAACATTTTTACTGCTGTAACTCCACTGGGTAACAACTTTTGTGTTGTTGACCCTAAGATGGCACTCATATATGACCATGCGCTCCCGTTCCAATGAAGTCCTACAAAAACATCTGCAACCGATGGCGGAGCATTAGTCCCCGCACCCATGTAAATAGTTAAGGGGTTGGGGTTAGATGGCAGGATTGGCAACCCAAACCTTAACTCAAATGGAACTTCAAAAGTCACAATGTCCCTGTCAGAAACCAAAGAAAGTTCACCCTTGAAAGGGTTCGTTTGGCTTACGGTAATTTCAGGCGCACCCGAAATTTCGCCGCTTTGTCCCATGTTGCCCTGAACAACCTTTAAAGTTAAGGTTGGGCAAACAATGGTGACAAAATCCTTTGTTACAAACCTTAAATCGTAAACTGTGGTTGAAGTAACATAGGCGAGCAAGGTGTCCGTGTTGAAATCAGGGGAGTTTTTGAACATTAAGGTTTTGGATTTTCCGTCAACAACCACAAACCCGCTCCCGCTTCCTTGAACCTGAACAACTTCATCGTTTACAAAGATAGTCCCGTCCTTTAATATTGCCCATCCTGACCCTACTTGAAGCACTGACCCCACTAAGGAAACTTGTAACCCGCTGATAAAATTGCCCCCTAACCCCCTTAAACCTTTTAAAATCCCATAAACCAAACTGTCCAACTCGTTAACGAAAGCATTGTAGCCCGACGACACTTCTATTTGCCCAGGTGTTAAGGTCATCCAGCCGAAATGCTTTGTTGGCATTTCCTCTCTCGGACTTTCCCTACACTCCTATTAGATATTAACGCACACCCTTATTTTTTGCGCCATCGGATAAAGATAGGGTAAAACTCTTTAAAGTAATGCCGCAGAACTTCTTCGCCAAAGTCTTCTTTTAGCGCTTTCGTGTCCAAGTATTTGCGAGGTTTGTCCGCCATCTGAGCAACAATCTCAAACTTGTCCCCGCTGATAACAACCTCTCTTAACCCTCTTTCCTGCATGACCTCCTTTATCTTCTTCTCAACCTCGCTCTTAGCCTCCATAACTTTCTCAAACTTTGCCATTTCCTCGTCCATCCGTGCCAACTCAGCCCCTAACCCATCAACCCACGACCGAGGCACTATCGTTCCTATTTGACCCCAACAGTTCTCAAAATACGGACAACGATATGGCGCATTAAAAACAACACCTGAGCACGGCAATCTATCAGGACTGTAGTTGTCAGGGATTGATGGGGGTTCTGTTTCGGCTTCTATTAAGGTTTTGGCACGCAAACAAAGCACCTCATACTCTCCATCGTTCAAGGTTACGGGGTAGATATAGTTAAGGCTAAGTGCGGGGTTGTCAGCGGGAATGTAAACCAGAAATCCTTTTGGGTCGTTAATCCCGTCAAACCTTAATGCTGCTAAATACGCTTTCAATTGAGCAATGTGGTCATAATGGGGAACGAAAGCAAGGGATTGGGTTGTTGTTGTCTTCACTTCTATAGCAGTATCAGGCGGAACAAATAAATCAATGTGACCTTTAATGCCAAAAAGGGAAACTTCATGCTGGCGAACTGCTTGAGGGATCAAAGATGCAAACCAGTCCTCAAATAGCCGACCCTTCAAATAGTGCCCCAACTCGGTTAAGGAACTTTCGCCCTCTTGGGGATTACGAACCTCATACCACTGCCACCGTAAGCATTCCCTTAATTGCGATAGTCTGTATCGTGGTGGTGACGGCACCCCTTTTAACGATTGCTCTATCCTTTCCCTTAATTCCTCAACTGTCATCGTGCCATCAACCTCCTTTCCCTTCATTTTTAACCCAAATTCCACCTGCGAACGATTTCTTTCCATAGTTGCTCTGACATGAACTTTAAGGTTTGATGGTAAGCCCATCTAACTGCACTCATCCCAAACGGACTCTTTACCCACATCGGTGGTCTCACCCCTTCAAGCATCATAATTGCCTCTAACGCTAATTTCTTTAAGGTGTCAGGCATAAAAGCAAGCGAAAAATCAGGTTGGTTCACTATCCACTCCGCTTGTTGCTTATCCCTTAATGCAGCCCTTAAGACGGTCACCCACTCAGGCTCACTTTCGCTTACCTCGGTAAGATGATCAACCGAAATCTCTATTCCTCGCTTCCTTAATGCTTCCTGTGCAATCTTTAAGGCTTCCTGTCTCTCTTTAGGTGTTAAGGATGCGACATAGGGGACTAACACGGATTTGTAAGTTTCGGGGTTTTTAAGGGTTAAGCGGACTATAACGACAGGTGGCAGCCACTTAACATTTTTCACCTCGTCATTTAAGGTTCCAGCCCGCAACGCATCATTCGCATCCTTGTGCTTCCACAAGCAACAATATGCCTGACCCAACTTTTTCAACTCCCTTAACTCCCGAACCCATGTCCAAAACAATTGAAGCCCTGCCGCATCGTTGTCTGGTGCTAACACAACCCTTCCCTTTAAAATGTGCATTATGGGAACTATACTAACCTCACCTAAAGTTGCAACACTCTGAACTCCTACTTGCGCTAACGATAAACAGTCAAATACACCCTCTACAACAAAAACAGGACAAGTATCATCTTTAAGGGATAGACCGAACGGCAAGGTTTTGTCCAACCCCTTTGAATTTTTGTAGCCTTTTTGCCAATGCCAACTGATGTAAGCGTGGAAGTCTTGAGGATGAGGGTGAGGAAAAATTACTGTTAAATCAGATGATCCGTTAAGGTTTAACCCGCCAACTCCATAAGCCTTCGCAACCTCTGGAACTATGGAGCGATAACGGTAGACTATTTTTGCCGCTTCATCTTGTTTCTCCCACGCATCCTTAACCATCTTCTCAATAGGATCAAGGGTTGAGATTAAACCCAGCATTTTTGCTAATTTCCAAATTGATCCCTTAACCCCGCATCCAGCCCCAAAACAACGAAATAGCCCTAACTCGGGTGTAATAGTCAAGGATGGATCAGTATCGGGATGGAAAGGGCAAAGCATAAACCATTGACGCCCCCGCATGATTAAAGGAACGCCTCTCTTTTTTGCCCATTCCTTAATTTTCTCCCAGCACTCTTCCTTCGTTAACATGATGCACGCCCCTTTCTACTTCCGATACAACACCTCTGTCATTTTTAGCCTCCCGTTGTCCGTTAAGGGTCGCACTTAACACAAGCCAACTCCGCTATAACATCCCTTAATGGTCTCTTTTCTTCTTTACGCCAGCACCCTTCCATGACCGCAACCTCAACTTCCAGAGGCACAAAAAGGTTTTCGTTTCTTTCTACTTCCTTAATTGCTTCGTCTAAAAGCGTAAGCACTAAGGGAATTTCCTCACGAGGCGCATGTATCAGTATGCTATCGTGGATGGTTAAGACCACTCTTGCTTTCATCCCTTTTGACAGAGCCCGCTGAGCCCACAAAATGGCAGTCATGAGGCATAAGTCGGACGCATATGACTGAACAGGGCTATTAAGGGCTTGACGGATTGCCTTGCTTTGTTTCGCAGGGTCACTTTCCTTTATCTCAGGCAATCTCCGCCTTCTGCCTGTCGGCGTTTCAACATATCCCTTAATCTTTGCATCCCTGATTAGCCTTTGCTGCCACTCACGAACCTTCGGGAACAACTCATAGAACCCGTTAAAGAACATCTGCGCCTCTGCGTCTGTAATCCTTAAGGTTGCCGCTAATGTGGATGGCGACATCCCATAGAGAATGCCAAAGTTAATGCTTTTCGCTATTTGTCTCTCCTCACTTGTAACATCCTGCGGGTCTTTGTTAAATATCTTGGCTGCTACTTCCCTATGGATGTCACGACCACTGGCAAAAATTTCCCTTGCATGTTCATCTTTTGCAAGGCTTGCTGCAACCCTTAACTCATGATTGCTAAAGTCCACCTCTATAAAAACATGCCCTTCCTTTGGCACAAATATTGACCTGATAAAGTTAGTGTGATCTGAACGGGCTGGTATTTGTTGAAGCGATGGTTTGGAACAAGTCACTCTCCCGCTTACTGTCCCGTGAAGTTTCCACGATGGACGAACACACCCATCAGAACACACATACTCCAACACCCCATCCACATAGGTTGAAACCATCTTCGTGAGTTCACGATACTGAAACAACAACCTTAAGAAAGTCGCCTCTGCTTGTTTTCCTTCCTTTTCACACCACTCAAGGAGCATTTTTAAGGTTTCTTCGTTGGTTGAGGGTTGACCTGTAGCGGTAACTTGAAGGTGGGGTAGCTTCCATTTTTCATAAAGGAGCGCCGCAAGTTGTTGAGGGCTTGAAAAATTAACGCTCGGCGCAAACTTCTCTAATCTTTCCTTAATTTGCTCTATATGACCTGTTAAGGTTTGCCTAACCTCCTCGCATCTTTTCTTGTCTATCATCATCCCTTCGTGAGTTGCAAGGGCATAAAGGATGACAGCAGGGTAAAGAAGATTTTTCAGCAAAGAGTTGAGGGAAAGGTTTTCTGGCGTCTCTAACTCCTTAACAAGTCTTCGGTAAAGCATTAAAGTCCAGTAAGCGTCTTTCACACAGTAGTTGTAAAGGATTTTAGTGGGACAAAACTCAAGGCTGTGGTTCTCTATGTAAGGCTCAATTTCTTTATCCCACTCAGGTGCGCCCAAAAATGTTTTGGCAAGATACTTAAGGTCATAGAACCCTTGAGCACTCTCATCAAGGGCGTAATACATGAGCATAGTGTCAGCATAAGGTCTGCGAGGGATAACTCCCGTGATGCGATAAAGCCATAACGCCTCAAAAATCGCATTATGGGCAACCCAGTTGCCCCTACTCACTACCCTTAACGCTTCTCGGTAAGCGTCAACCCCATGATCCTTGAAGGGCAACAGGTAATAAGATAGGTCAGAAGTTGCGATAGCAGCACAAAGCACTGGAGATTTAGGGTCGTAAGGATGGTCTCCCCCTACTTCAAAATCAACCACAAAATATTGAACACGATGGAGATGCTTTTCTAAGTCTTGAACCTTGTCGGGGGTTACAATGGTAAAGTCAACATGGGCGGAGAAACTATGAGTGATATTAAGGTTTTTAAGAGTTGCTTCTAATTTGGGAAGCAGGGTAGGGTTGCGAAGGACTGCAGCGGGATGGGGCGCACTAATCGCATCTACCCCACACCACTTTAAGATTTGGGTCGCAAGTTGACCCAAAGCAACAACTTTCTTTGCTTTTGCTAAACTGGGGATTAAGAGATGTCGGGTGCAGAGTTGCTGAGCCATTTTAAGGTTTTGGGGACTTATATCTTGCGGAGGCACACACTTAACGAGGTTGGTAAGCACAAAATCGTTAATTTCTGCATCCCTTAATAGTTTCCGTAAGAGTTGACCTGATTTGCCAACAAAAGGACGCCCTTGCCTCGCTTCCTCACCTGCGGGATGCTCCCCGATAAACCAAATTTCCCCCTGCCCCTGAATCTCATCTTCCACTTTTTGACAATCCCTTAACGGGCAAATTTGACACACATAACTTCTCTTGCTCCCTTCCCTTAATACCATCCTTTGACCCCCATCCTTTCCAATTTTTTACCCTGAGCCCAAGCTTGTTATTTGCTTTTTGAAACCTTGAAAGCCTCGGCAGCTAAAAGGACATTAAGGGGGTTGCGTTTCCACACATAGACCTTGCCCTTGTAAGCGAGAAAAACAGAGTTGCCGCCATCAAGATTAAGGGCATCAGTTGCACCATAGCGAACAAATAAGGTTGCGAACTCGGTTAAAGTTAAAGGTTGGGTGGAAACAATGATGATTAAGGTTTGAGGGTTAAGGATGCCAACACCGCAACGCCTTGCTTTCTGCCTCAAACTCAATTTCACTTCCGATTTTTCTTTTCCTACAACCACTTTCCCGTTGCGAACTAAAATGGGTCCTGCGGAGATAGCAAAGTCAACATCATTAAGGTTAGAAGGGGACTTAAATGTCACAAGACTTGCCTTCTCATCCTTGACCACTACCGCATCCTTAAATACACCCTTATTCAAAACTTTGCCCCCGCTAACAACAAACCCCAGCACGGTTTTTGTAGGCGGGTCAAAGAAAGAGCCGTTCACAATTAAGGGATAGAGTTTCAATAATCCCTTAATGTCCTGTGGTTTTACTTTCGCCGAGATACTCTTAGTGGGCACTTTGAAGGCATAAATTTGGCACGCCCCAACCGCAGGGAAAGTGAGAATAAGAGACAAGGCAAGAACACGCATGTGTTTAAAGGTTAAAGAAACCTACCTTGTTCGCTGTTACTTATTTTAGCGCCAACCTTTATAAAGGGGTGATGACAGAAATGCAGACACCCGCAACCCTTAATGGCTTGAGGTTTCTGGAACTGGTTGCCCAAACAGGGGACACTAACCTTATCGCAATCCTTAAAGAGCCAAACCTTAATCTACCCTTTCCTGTCATCCTTTATCGCCCTAAATCCCGCTGCTACAAACAAGGTCAAGTTGTCCCTTTCTTCTTCGCCCTTAATTTACCCCACTACAAAATCAAAACCTTTGACCGCCTACCTACCAGTAACATCGGGGTCATTGTCAACTTTCTGAAAGAAAGAATGAATTTAAGGGATGATGTTTTCTGTTGGAACTTGGGGGTGCTCTTAATCGTCCTCTACCTTACTTACACCCACCAAAAACCACTACCTAACCCTATCCCCTTGTTCGTTGCAGTTAAGGAAGCAGTCAAAAATGACGACCACGAGTTCGTCTCAGCCGTCCTTGACTTAATTGAGGTAATGAGAGGGGATAGCAAAAAATCCTTGGGCAAAGACCTCTACCCACTCCTTTCCTTAACCTGCACCTTCTACAATTTTAACTTAAGAGGTGACCAAGTGATTTATCGGCATGAGGGCTATATTTCTAAGTTGGTGAAAGTGTTAAGGTTGGTGTCCGAACGAAAATATCTCGGGGTTGAAATTCTGCCGAGGGTGCAACCCCGCACCCCCGTCCGCATCCCCTTTGCCGAACTTTAACCTCTTGTCATAGATGCAAGCTTTTCCCATATCCCGCTCGTCCCTTCATCTTTTTCCCCTTCAAGCAACCTCTTACACCAATCCCTAACAGTAGTTTTAGGAACTCCCAACCTTTTAGATATTTCACCCCAACCTAACCCTTGTTTCCTTAGTTCCAATGCGATTCTTGCCCACTCAGGAACCTTCCTTTGCTGCCTTCCATAATTGAACCCCCCTTCCCTTTCATCTCCATTTGAGCCCTTTAAGAGGTCAATAAGGTTGAGAAGGGTCATGCACAAGATTTGACCAACCTCATCACCATTCTCTTTAACCCTTGCTTGGATTAACCCCACAATTTCCTTAACTACATCCCAATCCTTTGTGGCGTGCATGTTCTTTCACCTCCTTTCCTTGTCTGCTACTTCACTTTGTCAATCTCAAGGTCTATGAGCCTAAGGGATTCAATTCCTTTAGGTGACAGGTGCACAAGCCATTGTTGGGCTGATCCCGCCAAGCCCAACTTCTCAATAGGGTAAAGATGGTTAAGGATGAAGGTGCCATTAACAATGACAGGTGGGTTGGTGTTAAAGAAAGCGCAATGATGAAAGTGCCCGACGCAGATTAAGGAAAGGTCGCCCCAGAACCCCGATGCTTTCCATCCTATTGCACGACGCTGTAGCCCATAAAAAGGCAAAGAGTGGTAAACAGGAATGCCTTGCCCATGATAAAAAAGAACCCTTAACCCCTTAATCTCTGTAACCGCAAATATAGACCCATCTAACCCACTCGCATCAACATTCCTTAACCTCTTACATAACTCCTTTAAGAGTATGTAGCACCAAGCGTCGGCATTAGTTTGGGGATGATGGCGGTTGACCCTGCCATGATTGCCTATAACACCATGAACCCGAACCTTAACCCCCGTTCCTGCTACTGGTTCTATAACTTCGTTGAAGATGAATTGAGCGGCAAGGTAAGACTGGATTAAGGCATAAGCGGACGCACTTTCCTTTAACCCGTCCAAGTAAGGGAAAACTTGCTTTAATAACTGAGGGTTAACATAGTCCAAAAAGTGCTCCTGTGCTGGGTAGATTGTCTCCCCTTCAACAATATCCCCCAACAACGCTATGACCACTTCATCTATAACTCCTTTCTCCCGCCTTATCTCCCTTTCAACTTCTTTACCTACATGCCTTAATTGAAGCCCTACAACCCTCAAATTAAACTTCTCCGTCCATCCCCCCACATGGCTGTCCGATAACAGAAGAAGGAGACTCTTCACTCTCATCCTGAGGTTCTACTTGTTGGCGAAACTGAGGGACATTAAACCTGTAAAGAATTTCCACGAGTTCAGAAATAGTGGACGACGCTTTATCCGACCTTAACAAACTTTGCAAACCTTTTAAGGTCGTGGCAAGATAATCCCTTAACCCACATGCACACCTGCCTATAAAAGTTAAGGGGTCAATGACACAAGTTTGCCCGCAAGTTGGACATTGTTCCTTAATTATAGGAACAACTACTGCCTCTAATTGACCCCCACACTCACATCGGGAAAGAAATTTGCCATCACAAAACTTAACCACGATTTTTGAGCATGATGGGCAATAGTGAAAGCGGTAGTGGTAAAAGACTGTAGACCGAGGCAAGGATGGGTCAAGGTTGTGAAGAACGGAAATAATACGAGCCGCAAAAAGACGATGCCTTAATGTGGGTGCCCAACGCAGATAATCCCGCCTAGTCTTAATGGAAGGGACAGGAAACTTTTCCTCGTCAATCTCAATAAGGTCAAATGGGTCAAACCTTAATTTCGCCTTCTTCATACCTACCTCCTGCCTTCTACCCTTAAAATACTTCTTCGTTTGCACTTATTGAGTCGTCAAACAAGCACAACTCGGCATTGAACTTAACTGTTATTGGTGCACCCCGTTGCCCCATCCTGTTCTTTCGCACTTCTATTTTTATTCTGTCCAACTCGTCGCCCCTCAGGAATAGCAAAACATCGCTTTCATGCTCAATAACACGACTTTCCCTCGCTCGCCCTTCCTTCTCAGTGTTAACTTGTGACAACGCCAAAACCGCAACGCCATGCTGCAACGCATACCGTTTTAACTCTTTTGCTACTAACGCAACCTCCAACTCCCGTCTTTCCTGTTGAGGCACCACAATCTTTTGTAAATAGTCTACCACAATAAGACGACAGTTGAACCTTAATTTCGCTGTCACAATCGCTTTTAGAATATCGTCAAGCGTCCACACATCTTTGGCAATGTAAATGTTAAGCCCGTGAGATTTTAAGGTTTCAATCTTCTCTAAGTCCTGCGGGTCTTTCCCGATTTGTTTTGTCCAAAGCGCAAAAGATGGCAAGGATGTGAGATGCGCAATAAAGCGGGTCATAAGTTGCTGTTCTGTCATCTCTAAACTGAAAAAAGCAACAGGGTAACCTTTAAGGGCTGACTTAATGGAAGTCTGAACTGCAAAAGATGTTTTGCCACCTGAAGTCGGCGCTAAACAGGTAACTAACATCCCCGACCTTATCCCCCCAACCCTTTCGTCCAACTCCTTAATCCCAAACTCTCCCACAACTTCGTCAGTCCCTTCGCCCTTTAACCACTTAAGGTAGTCATCAATGAGGGCATCAAAAGATTCAAACTCAAGACCCGACCCCTTAACCAACTCTTCAATGTATCTCCCCACTGCACTAATAAGGTATGACGGTTCAGCACTATTTCCGCTCTTTTTTGCCAACCACTCCCCTAACCTCTTTAAGGAGTTAAGCATAAACTGTTTAACAAGGGTTTCCGCACAAACTACTGCTTCTACCCCTTCTAATGGTGGAACTTTGTCTAAGAGTTCAGCGAATGCCATTTGCAAGGTGCTGGGTAACAAAGAAATTTGAGGTCTGTAGTTGTTAAGGAATGCATCTTTTATGACCTTAAAAACTGCTGCCCATGTCGGAAAATGTTGCTCTGAAAGGTAAGGGATAGAAATGAGCAAGGACGGGTCGTGCCAAAGAGTTACGATTAGTTGGTCTTCAACGGTTAAAGGGTCACGGCTCATTTACTCCCACCTTCCTTTTTGCATCCCTTAATCTTTGCATGTAACCCGTAACCCCTTCCTCTACTACAGGAACAAGGCTAATATCAGCAAAAGGCAACCCGAACTGGAAAGTAGCCCAAAGAAGTATCTCATCTCTTAAAACTTCATGCTCTTTTATCACTTCCGCTAACTCGTCAGGGGTGAATGGAAGAACCACACCTTGTTGCTCCAAAAACACCCTTAACCTTTCTTTCAACATTTGCGAATTTCACCATCCTCGTCTACTGTGTATCCGTCAGGCGTATAACCCCGCTGAACCAAAGGAATATCATTAAGGGATGAAAGAAACATGCTTAAGGTTGGGGCGTAAAGAACACGCTTCCGTGCAGCCTCAACACGCCCTTGTGGCGTCCTTAAATAATTCCGCAAAAACCATTTAACCTTCGGCACAATTTCATCCCAATTAAGGAACTTGCTGTAATGTTCTGCATCGTTAATGTCCTGAGGTGTAGGGTAATAGGTGTAGCCGAAGTAGGATGAGAACTCATTGCACCAACTTTCTATTAAGGTTGCTGCTTTCTGGGTTAGAGACCGCAGCGCCCCCCTTGCCCCTTCATCTTTTCTCCCCTTTTTCCTTTCCTTGTCAATCAACTCAATCATACCCTTAATCACCTGCCTTTCTACCCATTTTTATCTTCTCGGCAGAATAATGCCGTAAGGGATATTGGCAGGTGGGGTTAAGGTCAATCGTTGAACACATCGGGATTTATCAGCGCTGAAAACCCAAACAGTTCTACGAACCACGAATTCCTGCTTGGGTCGTGCTGGCATGTAAGGATGTGGTGGCATCTCCTCCGTTAATTGAGCCTCAACCAAAACCCTATCCCTTAACCCAAGATAAGGGTTAGCAGGGATGTCGTTAAGGGTTAGATTGATTTCCCAAGGGATATGACGGAAATGTTTAAGATATTCGGTGTAGGCAGCACGAGCCAAAAGAAACCATGTGGTCAATTTATCGTCGGAGATTAAGGTGCTTGCCCTGTAGCCTCGGAAGAAGGGGTAAGACGGATTAGCGATAGCGTCGTTATTTTCAAAGTTAAACCAAATAGGAGTGCCCCAAAGAGTTTTGCCCGTCGCAACAAATGATGTGGGCAACCATGCAGGCTCACCCTTTATGTGTATTTCTGTAGTCAAGTAAGTTGACAAGTCCTCAATTAAGGTTTGGAGTGGTTTTGTTGTCCCAAATTTTGTTGCGTCCACTATCGTAAAAGAAACGATGGGTTGCTCGTATGCCGTTGGAATCACCCAAATCCCTTCCCCATCCACTATCACTTCATTCCCTGTCATTCTTGCAACTTCTTTAAGGAACTCAAGCACTGATTGACCAGCCTTAACTGTAAACCTTGGCTGCTCTATAGTCCACCAATAAGGGAAACCTGCGGTAGGCGGTTGAGGCATTAAAGGTGGTGGTAACTCAACAGGTGTAGGTTGCTCCCATAAAACTTCAGGCGATAACACAACATCGTTCCCGTAAAAGAACAAAAAATCGTCAGGGTTAAGACCTGCCTTCATCAAAATGTATGCAAACACTTCACTAACTCTCCAGCCATCAAACACAGGATAGAGCCCATCACCAATAAGCCCTTCTAACCGTTTCGTCACTGACCCAACCCTTAATCGCCAACTAATCGCACCCCAACCCCCTTCCCTCGCTTCCTCTATCACTTGCAGCACAAATCCCTTAAACAGTAACTTCTGCCTCAAATTTTTAAGGTTTGTCCACTCAATTTCAACCTCTACATATTGGTCAGAACTGATAACAGGCAGGGTTTGATGAGGGTGTCGTGGCGCAAGCGTTACCTGCGCCTCGGCATTTTCCTCGTCAAGGGAAACCTGAATTTCAGTAACAGCAAACTCCTCGGTTAAGTCCCTGAACTTCCTTAGTTTCCTTGCAGGCATTTCCTTAACAGAAGGTTTGCCATGAACACTTAACGCAACTAACTCAAACAAGGATTGCATTGAAGGCTGAGAGAACCTTAATTGCCAAACCCAACTAAAAATTTTTGCTTCCTCGTCTTTGCTAATCCTTAATGGGTAAAGGTAAAAGTTAACAAAACTGGGGCGAGCAACTCCAAACAGTTTTATCTCAGCATCACCTATAAAGTCTGTGCGCTTAAAATGCTTCAATTGAACATTAAATGACCAAACAGGGTCGGTTGATGAAAGAGAAACAAAGATTGGGTCATAAAGGCGGGGGCATTCAGCACCAAACAAGGAAAATTGAGGCAGGTTAATAGCCCCGTCGGTCGCAAAGTCTAATGAGGGAAACGCAAATATAGCTGCAGCACCCCGACCCTCTACCTCAACAGGACCAGGTAAAACTATGGGCTCATTAAAGTTTTTGCCGTAAATATAAGGGTTGAAGGCAGTAATGTTGGGCTTGGTTGGGTTCCAGTCCCTTGCATTGGCAATAACCAAATGACCCCTTACAGGTAAGATTAAGAGGGTGCCGATAGCGCCTTCAGTTTGCATAAATGACCCGCTTCTCCAAATTTCGCCAAACACATGCCCTATAGGCAAAACAGGTTGACCGCGAAATACTAACACAGGATCAACTTCAGGTCTTAAAAATATCTCCCACTCTCGTTGCCCAAAAGTAACACGAACATAAGGCATTGTAAGGTTGTCCTTAACAGCGGGAAATAGGACAAGGGCAAAAGCAAAAGGTTGGTTGGGTGCAAGGTTAAATTTTGAGCGAAGATACCATTGTTGGTCAGGTAAAGTAGCGGGGATGATTAAGGTTTGGGCGTCAACAGCGCTAATGGGAGGCAATTCTTGGGCGAGCCCCGCAGGAATGACAAACCACTCTTCCAAGTGAGTATGAGGTTTGGTTAGCCCAACATCAAAAGCAGGAATTAAGCAGTTAAGGGGTTCGGGTAAAAGGTAAAAGCTGGGTTTGTAGGATGATGAGAAAATGTCACCAAAGGCTGGAGGCGAAATCTGACCTGTCATTAAGGCTGCCTCGTAAATTTCAAAAAAGTTAACTTGTTGCCATTGCCCTGCAAACTCACAATAAGATGGCGCTCCTTGAGGATATAACCTAATTTGAGCCTTTAAGTCCTTTACCGCCATTTTAAGGCTTACGCTCCTACAATAACCGCTCCATACACTCCCGTAGTGCTTCCTTCTACAACCAAGTTTAAGGACTCGTTCACTTCAAGGTCTACACGGAATGGAACAGGAAAGAAACGGCAATCGTTAGCAGGACAACGAAGAATGAAAATATCTGTAGTGCCTTTGCGCAACCTTAAAGTCGCAACCGACGATGTTGGATTTGTAATCAAAACCCCCTTAACCCACACAGTCACCCCCACTATCGTCGCCGTCTTAACTGTAACCGATGCAGATGTCCCCGATGTAATTGTGACTGAGATTAAAGTATTGAGCATCCCTTAATTGAACCTACTAATCTTGTTGTGCCATCTCACCCTCTAATTCCTTAATCACTTTTTCCCATATTTCCTGAGATGCTTCCGCCGCAACTTTTGCTATCGTCACTAACGCCATCCCAATCTTTTGTGTTTTCTTTTTCGTTTTCAACCACATCGCTCGGTTCAGTTGTTCATCAACAAGGGTTGCATACATTAAGGGAATTTTAAAGCGCCTTTCAACTATAAGGCTCTCCCCCTCATCCTTCTCTGTGACAGGTTCAACCGTCGGAGGATGTGTCATCTCCGTAACAGTTTCAGGTAAATGGTTCGCTATGTCCTTCGCAACATTAAGCAAGTCCTCAATCTCAAAAGGTGCATAACCCGTCACTGTTAACGAGTCCACCGTTTCCCCGCCGTCAATTAAGGTTTGAAACAACTGGGACAACAAGAAGATGTCAGGTTGGGATTGAATTTTGTTAAGGGCAAGGCTCAACTTTTTCGCAGTATTGTCATCACACTCAATTGCAATTACAGGCATCGCCTTGCTATCAACACCCGCCCATCCCTCTGCCCATAACTCCCTTAATGCCATCAGCCTCCCTGCCCCCCCTATAACCATCCCGTCCGACTTCCTTACAATAATTGGGTCAACATACCCAAATTCCTTAATGCTTACTTTTATGTCGTCAATGTTCTTCCTGTCGTGGATTTGCGGGTTCCATGCAGGAATAACTAACGCATCCGCAGGCATAGTCGCCCACTCTAATTTTGATACTAAGGTTTTCCCTCGCCGTTTAGCCATCTCAGTTTCCTCACTACTTCTTCCAATTCCTTAACCAACTCCTTGTCCTCCTTCTCCCTCACCTTTCTTTTCAAAAACAAAACAACTAACTCCGTCGCCCTTATCAACTCTGCTGTTATTTCATCATGCACCCTTCTCTTAACCTTCAAGGTCATTAACGATAGGAGCTCCTAACCTCATTTTGCTGATAACTTCGTCCTGCTCGCCCTTAAACGCTGCAATCTCTGTGGGGATGTAACCGAGACAGAAATTTAAGAGCAAGGTTGTAAGTGCCTGCAAGTCTTGCCCCGATAAAGGTAATGCCTTGCCATTAAGGAATGGTGCTTCGTCAGGGAAAAACCCAATATAGGCAACTCCATCGTCAGGTAACTCGTCCCTGTCTCCTACTTCACAAACATCCAACCCCAACTCAAGTGTTTTCAGTAACTCCAAATATGCACCTTTGCCAAACACTAACAATTTCCTGTTAACATACACCTTTGAGCGCATGCTCCCCACTCCTTACTACTCAGAGCCTTCAACACCTTGCCCCGCATCCCCTACCTCAATAACCTTAACCTCCTCAACAATCTCCTCGTCAGGAATAATCTCAACAATGAACGGTTCTACTTCCTTAACGGTGCAGAAGAAGGGGCAAATGAATGGGTGAGGGACAAGTGAGGTTGCTTCTGCCATAGGAAACCCAGCTGCGGAATAAAGGGCTCTGATGTCAATGCGGTGCCTCTTGTCAGGCATAGGAATAACTACTAACACTTCTTCTGTTTCAGGCAAAACCTTAACCTCGCCCTTGCCCAGCAAATCCACAACTGCTTGGGCGATTTTTTGAGACTGCGGTGTCAGTTGCCAACGAAAACCATAAACTTTCATCCCTTAATCCCTCCTTGTTCGCTTCAAAGTTTTTCCTTTTTTAGGGCTCTAATTTATCACCCTGTTAAGGTTTTGATGATATGGCTGGAGAGGTGTAAGTGCAGCAATGCATCCCTTAATGCCTGACAAAATTGCTCCAACTTCGTCTCATCCACAGAAATTACCTCAACCTTAAATTCATCACCTGTCCATCCGCTAACAAAAAAGTTCCCGAAATCTTTTGTTAAGGTGTCAGCCACAACTAAATCATCAACATTAAGGTCTGAAGGGATGGAGGATGTGAAGGATAGCGATTTAAGAGCGCCCTTTAATAGATAGAAAAGCAGTTGCAAGGACGACAGTTCGGAAATGGCTGATGTTACAGGTAAAGACCCTTGAAGGTAGGCATTAAGGATTGAAGGCTCAACCTTAACCACTATCTCCGACTGCGTGGGTATAACACCCTGTATCCCTTTCCCTACTAACCTTAATCTCAAACGGTAGTAGTCCGTCAGGTAAGGTCGGAAAGGCTTAAGGGCGTAAAGTATGCAGGACGATGATTGAAGGTCAGTTTCCACAGCAATTAAGGGAAGATTAGGCAGTGATGAAAAAGAACCTTCGGATAAAGATGCAAGGGTTAAGGGTTGGTCAGTATCGGTTACCCCGCCTTTTAAGGTAATAGAACCGGACAGGCAAAAACAGCCCCGAACACGCCATAAAGGGCTAAATGTTAAGGTTTCAGGGCTGCCCGAACTAACCTGCACCAACGCCCATGCCCCATCATCCAAAGTTGTTAAAGCATCCAACTCGGACTTAGCCACCTTAACTTGCCATCATCCCCTACCTCGTAAAACTCCCATCTCCTTTCCTTTATCACCGCTACAACTCCCTTAATGTTTCTGCCCTTCGTTACCTCCACAATCCTTAATATTTCATCCCTAAATGGCTTCCTTCCCTTAACCTGTATCCCTACCACCTTTTCCTTAACCGCTACCAAGTCAAAAACACCCTTGCTGCCTGCCGACCTAACAACAAACCACCCCGTCCTCTCTAACTTCCGCCTTAAAATGTGTTCCCTGCTACGACCTTTTCTATACCTAATCATGCACTTTTCCCACGCCGTGGCATGTCCAAAAAGTCGTCTATCTCTCGCCACATCGCATGATACCATTCTGCACCAAAGAATGATATACTCTCGTTGTATCTTCGGGCAAACCTTACCCAAAGGCTGTCCTTCTCTTGATTTGACATATGGTGCTCAACCCTTCTCGCTATTTCTCCCCTGTATAAATATTTGTCACTAAGGGGAATATCTTTGCCCGTGCGACGCACCCCAATTACATTTTTTCCAATTTGTCTCACAACTATTTTCAAAGCCTCACGAATCGCATTCGGGTCTTCCGTAAGAGCCCCTAACAACCCCGAATAACTCAAACATTGCGGACTGTCTTCCTCCATTAAGGTCATCAGATGCTTCCTGATCGCTTCAGGATTCTCAAGGTCAAAGGACTTCCCCTTTGTCTTCCTATACCACCTTTCCAACATCCTATAAAAGGAAATCCAGTAGTCTGGTTGGGAGTATTTTCTTTCAACAAAAAAGAAAGGGGAAATGAGGTGAACATTCCCTCTTTCCTTTGATCCGATCGCCACCAGGCGTTCCTTGGGGGTAAGTATTTCCTCTATTTCCTCAACCATCCCTGTTATTATCTCCTTCACCCCTTTTGCATCCCCCTTTTCCGCTAAGGTTTTAAGGGTTTTGAAAAAGGCTGTGGTGTAATACATAGTCCCCAAGACGGAGAAGTATTTCGCTAAGTCCTCCCTTGGTTTTCCGTGCAGGCGTGATGCATATGATACAGCGTGCTTTGCAAGGTTAAGACAAACATCTCCTAAGGCTTTCTCCCCCATGATGCTATACTCTTCGCCCATATGCTCTTTTACTCGCCTGAGCATATCTGCCATGCTCCAAAAGAACATTCTGGGGTCTTCTGAGACTTCCTCTAATACACCGTAGATTTCACGGGTTCCTAAAGCTTTCCCTAAGACCGCAAACCCATATGGAAGAAGCTCTTTAGGAATTGATGAAAGACATGCCCACACAACCTCCCCGACCCTCTTTGCCCATGTATCAAAGGTTTTTTCTTTTGCACTCCAATAAGTTGTAGTGCGTAAATATTCTTTTAGCCCTTTTGCGGAGTCAGATATTCGTTTCAGAGGTTTCAACACCTTCTTTAGAACCCGCTTCACTTCTGGAACTTGTTCAACATTCACTAATTGGCGGCGGTAGTAGGTTGTGCCTGCGGCAGGACCTTGGGTCACATGAACCGCAACAAGTTTGTAAACTTTGGGTGCACGAGACTGCTTTGGCATAATCCTAACCTACCCTACCGTCTACGGAAAATGGCTCGTGGGTTATTTTAAGGTAATTTTTCCTCTGTGTCAATAGAGGGTTGGACGAGACGGCACTTTTTAGCTGGGCGAGAAGGTTAAGCGGGTCGGCGCACTCAACCCCTACAAGCACCTTTGCTAACTCATTGAGAGTTAAGGGCTCGCGTTTCCTAACAATGCAGTAAATCGCAGCTTTAACTACAAGATTAAGGTTTGCCCACCAGAGGAATATTTCTTTTTTCCGACGCAAAATCTCGTTTTGGTTGGAGATGGAAAGCACAGGTTCTTTAACTTCAAAAGCGCCTGACGGGGTTTTGCCGACGATTTTTGCGCTTGGCGGAATGTCATCTTTAAACTCATAAGTTCTTGTTCTCCATCCTTTTTGATCTATTTTGGGCTCGGGTGGCAACTCAGGTAACGGCTCTAACCACGATAGGTCACCATTAAGGAACTGCCGCAGGTAATACTTTAAAGTTGGCAAAAAATCCGTTATCAGGTTGTTGCACAGGTAATATGCCATGGTGACAAATTTGGCACGGTTGGGAGGTGGTGGCACTTTCCGAGACATCTCAACAATTTCCAACACTTTTAAGGGATCAAGTAGGTCAGCATAAGTGAAGAATGCAATAGGAGCAAAATGTTTTCCATAGCGAGGGTGTTGTCCTTCAAGTCTTACTTCCCAACCTTTTTTTGATGCCACACTCGTCAGTTTTGCTGGGACTTCAACAACCCTACTCCCACACCTTAATTTCAGTGTGCTATCATCACCAATCTCAACCGCTACATTGGGTTCAACCTTAAAGGCGACATAGCCGTCCTTACCCTTCCTTAGCCTCACAAGCCATTCCTCACCCAGCAAAACCTTAAATTTGGGCACTACAACTTTACCTTCAAAGACGCCCACAACCTTGTCATCCCTTAATTCGCTAAAGATCACAAGTGCCTCTTTTTCCATGCTTCCTTTCACCCCATTTTTTAACTCGCCCTCCCCAACCTTAATCGCCTCTTTGCAAAATTAAAGCACTTTTAAGGGCTGGATAATAAATGCGGAGGTGATAAAGGATGTTGAAAACAATGAGTGTAGTGAAAACAAAGGAAGGTGCACGGTCTGTTTGCTTGATTAGGGTTGACGAGAAGGGAAGGGTTGTGTGGACAAATGCGTATTGGTCACCGTTCCGCAGTAATCCTGACCTACATGACCGTGAATTCAAGGAGTATCTGGAGAATCAAAGAAAGTGGGGCTGGGAAATTGAAATCAGGGATGATGAAGGCGAAGCTTACTTTAGGATGATGGAAAGGCTTGGGTTGCCTCCCGCATACTTAGACGCAATTCCTGAAAAGTTCAGAAAGCGAAGGCGAAAGCGATAGCGATAACTTCATCTTCACTGTAGTCGTTAAGAGGCGGGACAAGTCAAAACCTAAAGACAAGCCCTGCCAACCATGCATCCCTTAATCTAATAACATAGACCCATGCATCATCACCCTTAACCCTTCCCATTAAGAGTTCAACGCCCATTAATGCTAAGAGTTTCGCTTCTATCAGTTGAGAGACCTTAAGCCAAAGCCAACGGTTAAGGGGTCGGCGGACAAGTTTGAGCACCAAATCCTTAACCTTATTAAGGTCGGGTTTATTCATTGTCCTTTTGGGAAAAAGCCCAGAGAGTTGAAAAGTGCCACAAGCAGGTCAATGATGATGGAAACAACGCTGTCGGATGCGATGGTGTCAAAGATGCGAGCCCACCTTTCACCAAGAACATCTGCAACGACCTTGCGAAGTTCAGGTCGGATAGCAGCCCAATGTTTAAGGGCTTCCTGCTTTTTTGTTGCACCCGCACCCTTAACGCCCTCGTAAACTGCCTCAACGATAGAAATCACCAAAGCGACGCCAGCGATGACTACTTGAAGAATGTCAAGCAAGTTGGTCAGCCACGAACGCATCCCTTAATCAGCCTCCTTTCAAAATGTTGTCCCACTTTTAATGCCAGAAATTTGCGCCTTTGTTGTCTGTAAAGTGACCCATCCCTTAACCGCACACAAAACAAAACCACCCTTATTGGGAAAAAATAAGTGGGAAAAGGGGGTGAAAGAAATGATTAAGGGATTGAAAATTGAGGACATTAAGGGATTGGATCCGCAACAAGTTTACCCTGACACGCGTGAGTGGTGCCCTGAGTGCCTTGAAGTGGTGAAGGGGTATGACCTTTTGGGGTGTGGAACTTGCATTAAGGTCTGGGATCAATCTCATGTTCTCCACATCCGACCAATTTTTGTGAGGCTTTTCAACGACACTGTTGAACTTGATTATCCTTACTGGTGTTTTTGCCGCCGGTATTCTCATGTAGGCAGATATCCTGTGTCAATTTTCCCCAACTTTGAAACCTTAATCGTGGCTCTGTGCGGTCATTATCTCGTCAATCCCAAAAAGTGGTTTATCCTTGAAGCGAAACACATCGGGGATGTGGACGAAAGGGAGTTGAAAGAGGTAATAGCAGAGTATTTGATTACTGGCGTTAAGCATAAAGTAGTTTTGCCTTCTAAGGTTTTCCTTGTTGATGAGAGGCGATGGGTTGATATTCACCGCCTTGCGTCAAAATTTCCTGCAGGCATCTTAAGGTAGGGCTGCAAAAGGTTTTATGCAAAAACTTGTGCTTGTCTTAGAAGTCTTTTCTTTTTTGACTTTGGTCGGCTTGGTGGCATATGCGATAGGGACTGGGGCTTTAAAGGACAATTGGCTTGCTATTGTGTTAATTGTTATCGCTGCTTTATCCCCCAGTCCCTACCGCATATTGTTGAAAATTAAGGACTGGATTGAAGTTAGGCGCAATGGCGTCAGAACACAAAATCATCATTCTCCGCAGTCTCATCAAACTCACCAGATTCCAGCCGAGCAAGCAAGTCCTTTGCAAGAGGAAGTGGAAGGTCAAGACGGTCAACATCATAATTCTCCTTCACCACAGTCCTTAACTTTTCCTTAAACTTGTCCCCGAACTTTTTTGCAGCTATCCTGTAAATTTGCCGCCAAACTTGCCTTTGCTCTTCTTCAGGGGTTAACTCAACTTCTGCGAGCTGAACTGGTTGTTCTGTTTTAGGTTCGGACACAGTTTCCTTTTCACTTGTCTCATTAATGGTCAACTCCTCAACTTTTCCTTCCTGAGTAAACCTGTCTATCAGCTCCGCAACCAAAGGTTCGGGGAACAAACCTCTTAAGGCGTTTCTTTGTGCTTTGGAGACTGCCTTTGCAACTGCGAAAGGATCGGGTTCCATGACTTCCACCTCAACCACCCTCTCAACTTCTTCACCGTTTTCTTCTACCTTCTGCTTTACTTGCCTTTTCACTTTCATTAAGGTTGGTTGTTGTGCTGCGCCCCACCACCTATTCCCGTTCCTGTCTTGAGCACAAACAATAGCAACAACATAATCCATGTCAGCAACCTTAATGGTTTCAATCTTAATGTCGGGGAGGATGGTGATGTTGGCGTTCCGAGTCTCATTAAGGAACCGCACGACCTCTCTTACTCCCAATGCTGTCAATCCCTTAACTTCCTGTATCTTCACCTGTCCGCCTTCCCTAACCCGAACCTTAAACTTATAGACCAATTTGTGGGGCGCTACAACCCCTTTAAGGGATGCTTCAATCAGTTCGGCATCTTTTGCGTCCATAATAGCGGTAACTTTCTCCATTACATCAGCGGGAACGATGCCAGTCTCTTCTGTTTGCGATTCTGTCGGTTGTTGACCCGTTAATTGTTCCGATGGTTGTTCCTGAGTAGAATCCCCAGTTAAGGTTTCGGTGCTGTTTTCCTGCACAATTTCGGGCTCTAAGACGCCTTGAGCCTCATTTAGCCATTCATTCTTCCTTCTCCTTCCCATCTTTTTCCTTAACCTCCTTTTCATTTTGTTTTCCCATTTTTTGACCCTTCAGTGTAAAAAGGGACAAGGAAAGGGCTAAAATGTGGCGAAACCTGACAGGGGGTGATTAAGGGATGAAGTTAGGGCAAGTAGTTATTGAGTTGAAGGGCAGAGATGAGACTTCGTTAGAGATAGAAGTTCCCGTCAATCACGAGTTAAGGGAAATTTTGGAGACATTGGGTTCATTCTCAGGAACATCCCCCTTAATCCATTACTCTATTGACCCTGACGGGATTACTGCTACGGTTGTGTTCAGTGATAAATTAAGGGATGTAACGAGGCTGATGTTAAGGGAAGGAAAGATGCCACCAGTTCCGTTGATTAAGGTTCGGTTGTGGATCTCATCCCTTAATGGTGATGCTGAGTCCTGCGTGATTTATCACAACCTACCATCCTTGCCGCCTGAGGCTGAAACGAAACTGATTAAGGTTTTGTTTGTGATTTTCTTTGCATCTCTTATCTCCGTCACTCCTTCGTTAATTAGTCTCCTTAAAGCGGAACACACGGTGAGAGCAGTAGTGTGAAAGGAGGTTAAGGGATGTCAGTGGCGACTATAGAGAAATTGGTTAAGGAAGGAGTGGTGGTAAAGGCGTCAGAGATGCGTCCGTTGGAGCGAGTGCCAACTGGATCACTATCCCTTGACTATGTCCTTAATGGCGGTTGGGTTAAAGGTGCGATCCACCTAATTGTAGGAATGGAAGGCGTCGGCAAATCAACCTTAGCAATGACAGCAATTAGGCAGATACAGCAACAAGACGAAAATGCTCAAGCGCTCGTGTTGGACTTAGAAAGGTCGTGGTTTGTGGAAAGGTTAAGGGATTGGAACATAGACCTTAACAGGGTGGATATAGCACGACCGTCGTCACTTGAAACTGCCTACGACCTTGCTTTTTGTGGTGTGGAGAGATATGAGATTATTGTCATAGACAGCATTAGTGCGATAGCAAGTGAAGCGGAAGCACGGGCATCTGTTGCGGAAAAACAATATGCGCCTGGCGCCCGTGAAGCAAACGCCTTCCTCAGAAGACTACTTAGTTCCCTTAATGGCGCTAAACATAATCCCTTAATCATCATTCTCAGCCAAGTGAGGGATGTGCTGGGGTTTGCAGGAAAATACTCGCCAGTAGGTGGTCACGGGGTAAAACACTACTGCCATGTTTGGCTTGATTTGCATTTAAGGGGTTATGTTACTGTGGAAGCGGGAGAGAACAAGATTAAGGTTGGGCAGTTGATTTCTTTCAGGTGCGAAAAGAGCAAGGTTGGAGCGCCCTTCCGTGTTGCTGAGTCCATCTTAATTTTCTCACCCTACAAACATTTAAAGCCGCCAACTTTTGACCCTTATTTTGAAGTTATGGTTTGGGGTGAGAGACTGGGTGTAATCACTCACAGAGGTGCATGGTATTACTGCAATTTGGACGGAAAGGAAATAAGGTGGCAGGGTCGTGAAGGTATCTACGCCCAACCTATTGAGGTTATTAAGGAATTGTGGGAGTATTTGCGCCCCCGAGTTCTTGCCTTCAGCATTAAAGGTTAAGGCGTGACAAAATTAGTAAAGCGAACTAAAGGAAAAGGGCGTTTCAAAAGACATGATGGAGTAGGACAAAAACCTTAATGATGACACCCTTAAGCCAGATATTTTCAAACTTGCCACCATATCCTTTGCCGCAGCAGCAAAAATCATTATGGGACAAGGTTAAGGATTGGTTTTGGGGCAGGCAGCGCCGTTGGGAGTTGGACATCCAGAACGCTTTTCTTTTAGCCCACTCAGGACGAACCTTAAGAACCCTGAGACCTTGGCATGTTAACTGGGAAGTCTTAAGGCGCATCTCTCAAACCCAGCCTATTGTTTTCTCTATTGTTTCTACTGCGGTTAGAGAACTTTCAGGGATGCAGTGGTCGGTTGTCGTTAAAAAACAAAGACCAGGAATTCAAAAAAAGGCTCAACAAATAGAAGAGTTTTTAAGCAGACCCGTGCCAGGTGTTGAAGGGCTGACTTTTGCAGAATGGCTGAAGAAAATATTAAGGGATTTGTTCGTTTACGATGCTGCTGCTATTGAAGTGGTTCGTGACCCTCATACTAACCAGCTTTTGGCTCTTAAACCAGTTCCTTCGTGGCAAATAGAATGCAATGCTGCACCCGATACTGATGACCTTGACCCTGAACAACCTTACATGAGAGTATTACGAGGTCAAGTTATAGCAACTTACAAGCCATCGGAAATAATCTACTTTAAGGAAAATACTCGCACGGACAGCCCTTATGGGATCAGCCCACTTGAAGCAGCAATGACCTTAGTTTCCATTGTTATGTGGGCGGATATTTTTCAGTTGAAGAACTTTGCTGTGACAGAAGTGCCAGAGGGAATTTTAGACTTGGGGAATGTTCCTCACGATGTAGTTGAAAGGTTCAGACAGTGGTGGATGACAGAGGTAGTGGGCAGACCTGAGAAGGTTGTAATTGTTGGGGGGTCTCAAAGTGGGGTTAAGTGGATTCCATTCAGGCACGATAACAGGGCAATGCAGTTCAGGCAACTTTATGACTGGTATGTAAGGATTTTGTGCATGTGTTTTGGGGTCAGACCTCAAGATGTCGGGTTGACGGAAGGGCTTAACAGGGCAATAGCGCAAGAGATGGCAATTGGCGGTAAACGAGTAAGCCTTTACCCTCGTGCTTTGCTGCTTAAGGAAATCATTGACCACGACATCCTTGAAGAAATTTTTGATGTAGACCTTAACGACATGGAGTTTAAGTGGATAGATTTGGAGCGTCGTGATTTTGAGCAATCAGCAAGGATAATCAGGACTTTGGGGACAATGTATTTGACCGTGAACGAGGCAAGAGAGATGTTAGGTTATGATAGGGCTGTAGGGGGGTTAGCGGATTGCTTGTTCTGGCAAGCAGGGGCAATGGCATTTGTGGTTGCACGAGTTCCTAAGGAGGGAGAAGACTTAAGGGATTGGGAGGAAAGTGAACCTGACACTCCGGGCATGTGGCAAGGACCGCCACCTGAAGAAGCAAGCTTAAGTGGGTTTTCATTGTTGGGGCTACCATTAGGCGGTAAAGGCGAAGAAGGAGAGGAAACGGAAGAAGAAGAGGAAACAGAGGAAAAGGCATTAAGGAACTGGGAGAAGGCGGTTAAGGGACGGTTTGCGCCATTAAGGAAAGTTGTGACCTTAACCCAAATTGCTGTTAACAAGTTGCCAACGATACTGGAACGAACGACTGCGTGGCGCAAAGTCATGCAAAAACACTTGAGCCTGAGAATTCCTGTTCACAAGATTGAAGTGATTAAGGGTGACAAGGAAGTTGACAGGTTAGAGGATTACATGGATGTAATGGAAGCGATAGCGAGTGCAGAGGAAAAGGAAGGGATGGAAAAGTTATGGGCAAAGGTTTGGAAAACTATTGCAGACATAGATGCGAGGCATTGCACTGTTAAGGTTGACCCAGATGCAGTAACATTTGTCCTGAAAGGCAAGAAGTGGGAGAGCCACATTAAGGTTGGGATAGAGTAGGATCACATAAAGGGATGCTTTGGGTGAAACAGAGATACGCTCATTTGATTTTAGCGCCAGCACCGACCAACCCTGCGGTGCGCCGATGGCTCAACCCTTTAAAGCATGTTGCTGTTGTCTCCCAACGCTATCACTCATACATGCAAGCCCTCCAAGAAACAAAAGACCTCTATCTTCATTACACCCATCATTCACCAGAACTGATTGGGATGATACTTCAAGCGGCACCTGCGTCAATAAAGTCCAACTTGGTCACTGAGATGGCTATAAACCCCAAAGAGCCTGACAAGGTTTATGTTAAGGCAGACCTTATTCCTTTGTTTGGCTACTTGCACTTTGGTGACACAGACGAGTTCAGTGCAAGGGAAAGAGAAATTTACGCGTCATTATGGCAGATGTATAGGGAGGCGTTAATGAGACCTACACCTTACGAAGCGCGAGAGGGCGAAATAAATGCTGCGATAGGTTATTGGTTTGGGCTTAGCGGGATAGAAGATGAGTTCATGGACATAGAGAGTAAAAAGGTTAAGGTGGGGTTAGGGACGACAGGTCAAGGTGCGGGGGGCGCTTTAATCGGGCACTGGGCTGCAACCCTCGCAGTTGAAAAATCCAAAATCAGTTCCTTAACCCTTTCCCGAGTTGGGGAGTTATATGAAAGAACACTAAGGAATGCAATAGAAAGGGATGAAAGGATGAAGGAGGCTGGAGAGGTAAGGGAGAAGGTGAAATGGATTAAGGAAGAAGTGTTGTGGGGGGTATTAGGCGGGCGATGGGAACATATTAGCACGGAAAGGTTAAATGCTTTACTGCAACAACAAGGGATAAACCCCGACGAGTTTCACCAAACCCTTAATTCACTTGCACTTTTCATCTCCAGACATGCACCACAAGTTGCGGATGCATTAGGGTTAGTGGACGAGGAAGGTGAGATTAAGGTTTCGTGGGATAGATTAAGGGATAGGATTTACAGCGGGATAAAGGGCGAGAAAGGAAGACCAACCTTAATTGACACCGTTGAGCATATAGTGGCAAAGATGGAGCTGGAGGCAATGAGGAAAGAGCGGGAGGAAGCATTTTGGGAGTCGCTGCGAAAGTTGCCCAAAGAAAGTGTTAGGGAAATTGCAGCAGCGTTTAAGGACGCCCTTAACTCTCCCATCCCTGTCGCCCTTAAATCTTTTGCATCCCGCCTCCTTCATTCCCTTGAAGACACCGACGAAACCGAGGACATTAAGGACAGAATAGAGAATTTCCTTGAAGCGGAAACTTGGGGCGAAATGTTAAGGAACGACCCCGACGCGCTTGAAGACGCTTTTGATGCCTACCTTTACCGTTTAGGAGAGTTTAGCGCTTACACCCTTAAACCTTACACCTTTGCTCTAAAAGATTAAGGTTTGAGAGAGAATTTGTGATGATAGTGTAAAAGAGCGCACTTAGAGCGCGGTAGCGGTGGTGGGAGTGGGTGCGCAGGGGTTCAACGGAGTCAAAGAAATCAACGATTAAGGCTTTGTTGTGTGGGGGTTTGGGTCTTAAAGCCCGACCTATCCTTTGAATAGTTGCGACCTTGCTTTTTTGCCCCGCAGCATTGATTAAGGTTGGAACTGACGGGATGTCCACACCTTCTTTGAAAATATCAGACGCAATGAGGGTGTCAAGGTTGCCCTCGTTTAAATCCTTAATTGCCTGCATTCTAAGTGTTGCTGGGGTTTCCCCGTGAACAAACAACGCTTTCAACCCACGACCTTTCGCTAACTTTAGCAAAATTTCCCCGTGTTCTATAGACCAAACAAGGATTAAGGAAGGTTTAAAGAGAGATGCTGCGGAAAGGATTAAGGAGTTGCGGACAGGGTTCTCAACGACGCCCTTTTTGTAAATCAAACTCCAGTCATTAAGGTCGGCGGGCGTTAAGGTTATGGGTTTGAGATGCAAGAACACGACGGTAGGCTCAGCAATAAAACCTTCAGAGATTAAGGTTTCAGGGGGAATTGCCATTAAGAGTTTGCCTATAGCCCCCATAAGCCACAAATTCTCCCCTTCCTCATTTCTGTATGGGGTGGCACTTAACCCAAACCTGTATCCCGCATTAAAGCACGACTGGATGACTTTGAAGTAAGTGCGAGCAGCACTATGATGACACTCATCAACAATTAAGGTTTTAACGCTGCCAAAGTAGTTCCTTAATTGCATCCTTCTACTCCATAATGTTTGGATTAAGGCGACTGTAACGGGTTCTATTTGCTCTTTTCCTGCACCAATAAGACCAACTGGGGTGTTAAGGTTTTGGGATAGAACTTGGCGGGTTTGATCCGCTAACGCAATTGTGTGGCAAATCCAGAGAACAGGTTTAGGACATGCGTAAATTAAGGATGCACCAATAACCGCTGTCTTGCCTGAACCTGTTGGCGCTGCCAGCATTCCCCGCCTGTTCTCCAACAAAACCTTAACCGCTTCCTTCTGATATGGTCGCAACTCTATCCCACACGGCAACTTTTCAACTTCACCCAGCACCTTGTCCCATCGCCTCATGTCCCTTAATTGAACCTGATTCAAAACATCGTGCATTAAGGGATAAAGACCAGTGGGAAACCTTAATATCCCGTCATAAACCCAATAGAGCCTAACCTTATTATCGTGCACTCCCCTGCAAAGAGGGCATGAAGGAATAGGGTTAGGGTGAACCTTTAAGTGGTTGTTGAACCTGACGATATCGTAACTTAGACGGAGTTCGCATCGCTCAAGCAAGTCATCCCTTAACCTTGGGCTTAACTTCCTAACCTCTATGCGAACCCAACTATGTGTTACCGTTCCAGCTGCCATCATAATCCCTTTTTTACTCAAATGTGCTTGCTACCTTAAACGCTTCACCTACTCCCTTAACAATCTCGGGTAAATGCTTCTCCAACTCGTCCCACGAAGGCAGCAGGTAAAGTCTGATAGTTAGGGATGGGTCATTGTAAGCGCCTTGACCAAAAGCAGAGTTTAAGGTCATCACATCACCCTCGTTAC
>Ga0105156_1000005_pt1 | contig 35168 bp, 42 predicted proteins | sample SSWtaG_3_FD_89673 | JGI IMG/M metagenome (GOLD analysis project Ga0105156, IMG submission 89673) | Hot spring microbial communities from Sandy's Spring West, USA to study Microbial Dark Matter (Phase II) - SSWTFFsm_matched | ecosystem: Environmental > Aquatic > Thermal springs > Hot (42-90C) ...
ATATATATCCGCTATATAAGTATGGTATAAATGTATTAAAAGCGCTAAAAAATAGCTTTAAAACTAATAATATATAAAGTAAGAAAATATGCTTTTTAGAATTTCTTAATATTGGATAAATTAATAATAAAACTATGGAGCTAGCTGTAATATATGGGGAAAAGTTGCTTATAATTATGGAAGATAAGAATAATGTAATTAATATTATTAGTATCAAAATTTCTCTTGTTTTTACCATGTTCTTAATATTGCTGTTATATATGAGCCTATAGGATAATCTATTGGATAGTAAAAGTAAAAAGTATATACCGTTACTCCTTCTGGTATCTTATAACCCAATTCTATTGGCTTTCCTCCACCTTCTGCTATATATTTGTTTAATTCATGTACTTTTCCCTCTTCAGTAATGCAGAATAATCTTAAAAAAGAAATTCCATTTGGACCTAGATGAGGATCATTATATACATTTGAAACAATTATGTAGTTAGTATCTGGATCTCTTTCTTCAATGACCCACTTAGTTATATTTATCTCCGCACCGATTACACCATACGGAGAACCACATGGAAACGCTCGTAGGTTTGGATTTATCAATGGACAGGTCTTTCCATCTCCTTTTTCTGGACAATTATTAATACATTTGAATCCAAATAAATATACATAATCTGGTTTTTTATTTTTGTTTAAGTAAGAAATATATACCCTAGCAACCTCGTGGCCAAATATATCTATATAAACTTGTTTGCAAAATGATGGTATTTTTACGGTACCTCTATAATATGCTTGTACAACGGGATTTTTATAGTATTTATCTATGTTAATTAAATCTAAATAAACAGCTAGTAATGTTATATCTGTACCAGTTTTATAATTTGGTGGTCCTGGATAATGAACTAAGTAGTAATTATATCTTACAAATTCTGGTAAATTTGGATCTGACTTTGCGTTTATAGCACCAAAAACATTCCATTCTCCCTTTGGACAGTATATAGATGCTTCAGTAAAGTTAGAATTTGGTAATAATCTGCTTAATGGAATACATCTACCAGATTGTACTGCTTGAATTGTGTCGCCAGTACCTGCTAATAATTGTGTTATTCCCCAAGAAGCTATAGAACCATATTGGTAAAAAGGAGCTGTAGCATTAATCCATCCAGCTCCTATCAAATTTTGAGCTACATAATAATTTTTTACAAACATGTAATTATAATCAAATTCATACCAGTTCTTTCCATTTTCATCTTTTGGTGGATCAAATCTTCCAGGATCCCATGCTTCGGCTTTTGGACCTTCTATGGGTTCTCCTATAACTAAAAACATTTGAACATTCCATCCTGTCAATGGAGGAACTACAAATATTGTTAAATTCCACCTATCTCCATATATTTTATTAAAATATTTAGTAACTTCTTCTTTTATATTGACACATCTCTCAGAATTTATACAATATGTTTCATTATTAGAAGTAGAGTAATATGCTATTAAAAATCCTAAAGACTTATTTACTGGCGCTATATCTACATATGGTAATAATAAAACAGAATTTTGTAATGTTTTAGAGAATTGACTATATTTTATACTTTCCTCTATATTTTTTCTATTAGAATTTCCAGATAATATTATATATAACATTAAAGCAGATAATATTGCTCCAACTATTATTGTTAATAATAAATAGTTAATTTGATTCTTCATTTTTTCTTAACTATATATATAATCAACAATATAGAGCCTATTAAAAATGTTATCAAACCTATTATTATTCCAGTAAGGTCTCTATTGGCCTCTTGTTTTAATCTAGTAATATTTGAAGTATAATTATACATTATTTGACTTATTTCATTATCTTCTTTCTTTTCCAAACATACGAATCTTCCATTACATTCTATATTTACTTTTCCTGAAGGACAAAATTTTTCTATAAATATATTATACAGATAAGTTAAATTATATTGTTTTGGATTGATATACCATAAAGTTCCTAATTCTTCTGGATTTTTTATATCTTCTATAGATATATTTCTATAACATCCTGCCATACTTCTCCAATAATATATATCGTTTGGAGGATTTATTATGTATGGGGGATCAAAACATGGATAGTTATAATTTGAACATCCTTGGTATAACCATGGTTCATTTTGGCATTCTAGCAAATTAGAACAAGTTTTATTTTCAAGAAATAAATCTTGTAAAAGTTCTATTGGCAATAAATAGTCTACCAAAACTTGAGTACCATTTGGAAATACACAATGTAATTCTGGATAATCTGCTACATATTCTATTTTTGGTGATAAATTTAGTTTATTGCATAAAGAATATTCTAAACCTTCTAATCCTCTATAAAATTTTTCAGCATCAAAATATATACCATTAATTATACAGTAAGTAGAACCATTATCTGCTAAATAAAATTTTCCACCAACATATTCACAATATACTGCTATAGGGTTTCTCAGAGAAAATGTATTATTAACAAGTATTAAAAGTATGACAAGAAAAGTCATTAACTTTAAAAGAAGATTGTATTTCATTGATAAATTTTATATAGTAACATTTTTAAGTCCAACCATTGCCCATCCAAAACCAAATACCTTCGCAGATACCGGAAATGTACATCCAAATGGGGTCTTTTTTATGTCACAATATGGTACATACATGAAGCCATCTCTATGTATATAACCATAAGCCCTCCCATTTATTGATCCCCAAGAATTTTGTATAATCCAACATTCAGAAACACCATAAGCCTGTCTACATATTTCAGAGTTATCATCAAATCCTACCAAAAGTACCGCATGTCCTCCACAATCATAACCAAAATAGCTAATTAAACAACCAGAAATAGCTATAGGACCATAGCATAATAAATATTTTTTTATAGTTTCCGTGTCTTTTTCATCTGTAGAAAATGCTATGATATCTGCAGATTTTATTTTATATTTTAAATTGAATTTCGAAGGATCTTCACATACAGCTCCACAGACATTTGCATTATAAGCTCTTGGAGCTCCACTACTGGAAGGACAATTTCCTAGTCTATATGGATTTTCATCTTCTGAAGATACGCCATATCTGTTCATATAACTTATGAAAGAGTCTACAGGATATCCACCGTCACATCCAAAACTTCTACATGATCCATATGGAGAACCATAATTGCAGCAAACTGTAATTTCTTGTCTAGATATCCTTAAGTTCATATTAGGTTTGTCATTTCTTATCATATATACAGAAGCAACTAAGTTTGCTGCAGCATTGGCCCAACAATTTCCACATATCCCTTGATTTTGAACTGGTGGTAAATAATTTTTTCCATTTACATTACCCCAAAAAAATCTTTTTTGTCCATTGTATTCAAATAAACATCCTTCTTTATTCATTTGATTATTGTTATTATTTTCGTTATTATTTTCATTGTTACTTTCTTTTTCTTCTGTACTTTCGTTTCCAATTATATTAAATATGTCTACTAGTGGTTGGGGTGTAGAAACGTTAATTATTATGTAAGGTGGATTTATATAAAAGTTTATTTCTTTTCCTTCTTTATTAATTAAGGAAACATTTTCTGGCAATATAATTGAGAAATTTTTACCATAATACTCAAAAATTAGACTATTATTTTCTTTATATACTAATACACCTTCTGGAATATTTAATAATATAATATAGTTGTACGGAAAGGAATACATTGCATATACCAAATCTTGTAAGTTGTTTAAATAATTTTGAAATAAAATATATTCTTGTTGTTTTTTTGTATTATAACTATATGAAAAATATATCATTAAAGCCAATCCAACAATTAATAATAATATACCAACGTTTAATATATTTAATTGAGATCTATTCATAATGAAAATATAATTAAAAAGTTTTTAAGTCTTTATGGGTAATAACGTTATTGTCACCGTATCTGGTTTTGTTTTTTCAATCAATAGGTTTAGTATTTGATAATCTTTTCCATAAAAAGCGTAATAATATGTTCCGTTTTTATAGTATTTTAATGTTTTATCTTCAGAGTTTATTTCTATTTTACAAGTAGACTTGTATGTATGATTTTTGTTATAATTTCCATAATTTATAGAACATATCAATTCATAGTCTCTAGATAAAACAAAATTCAAATATTTATATGCATAAAAGTCATAATATATTTTAGTTTCGTTAATAGAATAGCAAACTCTTTCTATATATTTATATAATATTTGACATTGATTTATTTGTTCATATAAATTCTTAGTTTGGGTATTTATATTTAGAAATTTATAATATAGTCCTAAAGATATTGCAAATATGGCAATTCCAATACCTATCCAAAGCCATTTATCCATCATTGTAATTCTAATTCAATATATTGACCATTATATTTGATTATAACAAAACTTTCATCTTTTATTGTAAATGTACATCTTTTCATTACTACATCTGGATTATAGCTTTTTACAAGGTCTAACAATTCATCGCAGTTTATATCTTCTCCTTTATATTGTACAACATAACAAGTACCAATCTTTTTTTGATTATAGCATGAAATAATATTTAGGGCTAATGTATTTGGATTATCTACATTTCTTTGTACATTTACATCGGCAGTATTATTTTTATTAAACATTGTGTCTATATAACTAGAAGCATTTGTTTTAAATTTTACTATTAAACCGATTAGCGTTGCTGTTACAATTAGTCCCATAATTATTAAAAAAGTATATTTTATAGGATCTTGACTTTTCATTGCCATAATATTATTTTACTTTCATTGTATATTATAAATATACTTCTCATTGGATAAAATTCATTGCTATTATTTGAGGAATAAAAGTCTAATCTATCAGGATTAAATTGAGAATACTTATTTACATATTCTTTTATTTCGTTAAAGTTTATTATTGTATCACTATTGCTTATATAAAAGTCATAACACAATGAAAATAATAAATCTGAACCGTAATATTTGTTATAGCAACTAACAATTAAACCAGTTATAATCTTTAGTATTTCATCTTTATTGGAGGAATTTATTTTTATTTTTTCTGTATTTGGATAATAATCTTTACATTCTGGAGAAAATGCTTTTTGGGTGGCTAGCTGACTACAATAATAGTTTTGAGATTTACTTAAGAATAAAGTATAAATCATATATATTAATGTTGCAATTGAAAATAATGCTATTATTAGTATAAATATTTGATCAATAGTTAAATCACTTCTTTTCATTTGTAAGTAATATTACCTTGATATATATAAATTATTCTGTATCCTTCTGGTATTTCAATTCCATTTATAGTACAATTACCCCTAAGATAACCTTTTTTTTGAACGACTCTATAATAACTTTCATTATAATATCTATATATATCAATACAAGTTATAATAGATTCTTCTTTTTCTTCTGTTAAATTCTTAATTTTACTCAGATAATAGAAAGAAAATATAGCTCCTATTAATATTAATATAAAGGATAAAGTGATCCAGTAATAGTTATATTGATTTTTCATATTTGGAAAGACGTTGGTATATATGGGCCAAATATTGTATTTACGGCTATTAAACCAAGAGTGGAAAATATTACATAGAATATTGTACCAACTATTAAGTTTCTTCCTATATAATAATATATCATTGTTTCATCGAATCCGTATTTAATACCTGCTGTGAAAAAAGAGGTTATTATTACAAATTCTATGAAAAATATACCAATTATTGCTTGGAAATATGATGGGGGAATTAAATTAGCTAAATTAAATGTTGAAATTATTAATTGAGATAAATCTGCAGCCCCCGATAGACCAAAAGCTGCGCTAATGGTCTGGAAAAAATACGCTATTGCAAATAGCATAGATATTATTGCACTATTAAATATTGTTACTAAAGAAGACATAAATGGTACTATACTTTTTGATACATTATCTAATAACCCTATAACTTCATCTAACATTCTTCTTACCTGAATTCTTATATCTACAACTTGCTCTAAATTCTTAGATACGTTATAACATATTTGAGATAAAACTTTAGGTCCTTTATTTGTGGAATATATAATTAGCTGTAATGTTTCATAAATAATTTTGGAAGGATAATAATTAATAGATCCATAATTTTTGTCGAATATTGATTGTATTAGATTTAATCCTTTCCTTAAATTAAATATTGTGAGCTTTAAAAAATTTTCTAATATTCCTGAAAGTTTTATAATCTTATAATTTTGATATGTTTTTTCTAATACTATTTCCATTGGATATCCATCTTCTAATAATGATGCAAACTCGTATACTATAACAGGGAATTCAAATTCCATTTCTTCTATTTCATTAGCTCTTTTAACCTTTTGGAAGGAATTTAAATAAAAATAAGATCCTATAGATAATCCAATACCTAATGGTAGAGTTAGCATTATTAATGCATTTATTACAGATCTATCTTGAAAAATAAAGTTAAGATAAGTGGATAGAGCTCCTTCTGGAATATAAAGTAATTTTATTGATATTTGTGCTAAATGATATATTGCAGGAATTGATAATGTAGCAAATAATATTATGAAAGGAAAGATTGATACTTCTTTATTTCCAATTTTAACTCTATTCTTTTTTGGTAAGTCTTTAGCTAATGAGAGATCTGGAGTTGAAAATGCGAATGGATTTTGAGATAATAAATTTTGTATAACTAAAAAAGTTAATATTGGTAAGATAATTATATATCCAAATGCTATAAAGTAAAAACTAACATTATTTAAAAGGAATACCGACATTATTGGTAGCATAAGTATACTAACAATTGGCAAAACAATTAAAAAAGAAGTTATAGCAACAGCAGGCTGTTTTAGTTTTTCTACATATTCATACGATTTTTGGTAAGCTTTTTTTAGTATCCAAGATAATAATCTATCTAATAGCGCATTTATTTCTTCCTCAGTTCTTCTATATTTTATATTTAATAAGTGAGACATTATATATACAAAATCTGGTGATAAATAGAACCATCTTATTGCATAATATTCTAAAGCTTCTTCTAATATTCTAAATCTTTTGTTTTCTAAATCATATAATAATTTTTTAAAATCTGTTGCTATGATACCTTTCATATAATATGCTACGTATTGTATTGCTTTTTCTAAATTTGGATTTCTCTTTAAATATAAAACTAAGTATAAAGTAACCCACACAGATTCTGAAGTTGCAGCAATTTTTACTATTTTTGTATAAAATATGGGAAAATATGCTAAATAAAAATCTATGATTAATAATGCAATTAGTAAAGAAAAAGCAAATTGAAAAGAAATAAGTGATAATATAAAATATAATATAAAAGATAATATTAATAGAAATAAAACTGATGAAAAAATATTTGTAGAAGTAGTTTCTAGTTTATTTAACCATAAATTAAAATTATAAATTTTTTTAAGTTTTCCGGGAGGGTCTATTTTAAATAAAGAAAAAGTATTATAAAAAAATTCAAAAAAATTCATTATCTAAATTTACGAAGTTCTTTTTGCACCACCAGAATAAGAATTTAATATATGTTCTGGAATATGAGTTAATACATCACATAGAGGCAGAATATTTACATCCCCAGTAAATCCTAATTCTTTACATTCTCCACTTGCTTCTACATTTAGACTTCTTGTTTCGTCATCTATGACTATATTGAATTCTACTCCGTCACATTTTGTTGTACTATAATAGTTTAGTACGTTCTTAATTGCTTTAAATATTTGATTTTCTATCCAAGTAGGTATTCTACCACCACATGATCTTTGAGGTCCAGGATTTAATATTTTTGAAGGATTTGAGAATGAAATAGATATAGAATTTTCTCCAAATTCTATATTAGAATATTGACCAAATACTTCTTTTGTAGCTTTATCTGGATCAAAATTTAAATCAAATATATAGTATTTACACATTATTTGCATACAGTAAACTGGAGTCAAAGAATATCCTTTATAAGAACAGGCTGTATCTCTTCCATATTGTTGCATTACAACAGAACATGGTACAGAATCTGCACAAACGTAATAACCACTTGTTAGCTCTGTAAATCCTCTTCCAATTGCTACATATCTTTGACAAAATTCTACTGGACTGTTACATACTTCAGAACATGTAGAAACAGCTTGTTGTATTTCTGTATTAGCTATAGTACCTACTTTTGAGGCTTGCTGTGAAAACATTCTTAATGCAATTACTACTATTACTAACATTACAATTATTATAAATACTAATTGTATAGCCATGTCTAATGCTCTTTTCCTCATAACAATACTAGAGGTTTCGAATCTTATAAACTTTATATATTGTGAATTTATAAATTAATATCTTATTATAAAAGAAAATTCTTTTTCTTCTCTTATTTTTTCAATTACTTTTCTTTCTATATCAATAGCTGATTTTTCTGATTTGATTTCTATAGTTCTACTATCTATGTAAGTGCTTTTTCTTATTACAATACTATTTTTATCTGAAAAAATTAAATTTTTATGGCCGTATGCGTAAAATTTGTCTATAATGTCGTCAACTTTTATTATTATTTCTATTTTGTTTCCATTTAGTAAATATTCTTTTAAATCATTTGGTAAATCACTTGCAGAATGGGAGGCCTTTATTCCTATTATACAGTCTCCTCTTTTTGTTAAATAGTTGTCTTTAGTAATTTCTAAGGTAGATTTGTGTGTTGCTCTTATATTTTTATGTCCATAAACCTTAATTACGAATTCCATTTAAATATTTCAATATATCTCTCATTACATTTTTACCAACATATTTTTCAAAACCTTCAAATTGAAATATGTGATGTATGTCTATTACATAATACTCATTATCTTTTATTAATATGTCGAAGGCAAATATTTGTAAATCAAGTTTTTCAGAGATTTTATAACATATTTCTTTTAATTCTTCATTTAGTTCAAATGGTTTTCCATATCCGCCCTGGCTTATATTAGCTTTAAATGTTCCTTGATTTATTCTTTGCATACCCCCATATGGTTCCCCTATGAATATTATTCTTACATCTTTTTCATATGGTATATATTTCTGGAAAATTAAAAATGGAAGCTTTCTTATATTTTCTGGATTATTCATGAAGAAATCTTTTAATTCTTCTCTATTATTAATTAAATATACAAATTCTCCTCTATGTCTTAGAGAATGTTTTATTACTAATGGATAACCAATATATTTTTCTATAAGATGTAAATTATTCATAGAATATATCTTGATAAATTTTGGTATATTTACAATTTTATTAACGCTATCATACATCAAAGTTTTATCTATTAGTCTGTACTTTTTATATATGCCATTTATTATGATTTTTCCATTTTCATCTAAATATTTCGCTAAAAAATTTGTATCATATTTTGTTGATGCGCCTACAAAAAAATAGTAGATATCATCTTTAAGTATATCTTCGTTAAAAGGATATGTTATTCTAGATTTTAATTCTATTATTTTTATATTTTTGAAGTTTGCTATTTCTTCCTTTAATCTTCTAATTCTATAATCTCCATCATAATAACTTCCAATTAAAATTGTAATATTTGCCATAATTTTTATAGAAAAATTAGTCATAAAAATTTTTTTAACTCAATAGTATAATGGTATCTTCTAAGAAAAAATCTAAAAAAGATAAAGAAAAATACGAGAAAAAAGTTGTAAAACCTGTTAGAAAGCCAGAAGAAATTGATATTTCAGAACATTTCTTAGTTCCAAAACATATATTACTAAATGAAGAAGAAAAGAAAGAGTTATTGAATAAATTGGGTTTAAATGAGAAAAACTATATGATGTATTTGCCAAAAATAAAGGCTAGCGATCCTGCAATAAAGAAACTAGGAGCAAAACCTGGAGATATAATAAAGATAATAAGACCTTCCCAAATTTCTGGAGAAAGTATATATTATAGAGTTGTAAAAGAAGATTAGTCTTATAAATATATTTAGTAAATATCTCTAAAGTGGCGGGAGATATAAGAGATAAATATATTTTGTTGTATAAATATTTAGAAGATAAGGGGGTTATTGAAAGCAATATTGAATCTTTTAACTATTTTGTAGATCATGAAATGACAAAAGTCGGAAGGGCAATGGGATTTTTTTCTCCGAGAGTGTTACCGCAAGGACTCCACGATTTGAAATTCAAAATAGAGAGATTGTGGTTAAGCAAAGCAGATTTTATGGAAAAAGAAGGTATTATTAGAATTATATACCCAAATGAAGCTAGGATAAGAAATATAACTTATAGTGGTACTGTTTTCATGGAATTTTCTGTATATGAGAATGAAAGTTTCAAGAATAAATACCAAATAAGTATAGGAAAGCTTCCTATAATGGTTAGATCAAAATATTGTAATACTTATGGATTATCCCCAGAAGAATTAATAAAAATTGGCGAAGATCCATATGACTTTGGCGGATATTTTATAATAAATGGTAGCGAAAAAGTCTTAGTTCTTTCTGAAGAGTTATCTACAGATAAATTTTTTGTTCAAGAAGAAAGTGGTGGGGTAGTTAAGTACAAAGGATTTTTATTATCTGAATCTTTGGTAGTTCAATATCCACATAACATAGAAATGACAAAAGATAGTCTTTTATATGTATCATTTGAAAAATACAAGAGAATTCCTCTAATTCCTCTACTTAAAGTTTTAGGTATGGATAGAGATGATGAAATATATAGTTTTATTAATGAAGATGATAATTTTGAGGAAACATATATTAACTTATTAGAATATCAAGATCTTCAAACACAAGATGATGTTATAAAATATCTAGCAGATAAGTTAAGATTGACTGGTTCTTTCGAAGTTAAAAGAGAAAAATTATATGGAATTATTGATACAAAATTATTACCTCATGTAGGGACATCTCCTAATGATAGAATGTTTAAAGCATATATATTAACAAAATATGCTAGAAAAATATTACTGTTAGCTCATGGTATTATAGGAGAAGATGTTAAAGATCACCTAAAGAATAAAGTAGTAAGGACACCCGGAGATTTAATTAGGGATTTATTTAGAGTAGTTTTAAAGACATTCGTACAAGATGCAATGTCTCAATATGATAGATTGGCTAGAAGGGGTAAAATACCATCTTATACTTCTATATTTAGAGCAAAAGTTTTTACAGATAGATTCCAATCAGCATTTGCTACTGGTAAATGGACTAGAAATAGAGTAGGAGTTTCACAACAATTAGATAGAACAAATAGGTTGTCTGTTCTTTCTCATCTTACTAGAGTTTGGTCCTCTATAGAAGGTGAAGCTGAGCTATATGAAGCTAGAATGGTTCATGGTACCCATTGGGGAAGATTGGATATGATCGAGACGCCAGAAGGTAAAGAGACTGGATTAAGAAAAAATTTAACTTTGTTTGCTAAGATAAGTTTTGAAGAGATAGATATTAATAATTTTATTTCACAACTAGAAAAGCTTGGATTGAAATCAGTTAAAAATAAAAACTTTTCTAGAAATAATTAAAAATGTCTTCCGAAGTTTATCTAGATGATATCTTTATAGGATATGTAGATAATCCGTTAGAGTTTATTGAGAAATTTAAAGAAAGTAGAAGAAAAGGTGTTATTCCATATTTTATCAATATAGGATATGACGAAAAAACCAATACAGTTCATATTTCTGCTAGAAAAGGTAGATTACTGAGACCCTTAATTGTTGTAAAAAACGGAAAACCTCTATTAACTGAGGAACATATAGAAAAATTGAAAAAAGGTGAGATTAGATGGAAAGATTTAGAAGAACAAGGAATTATAGAGTACTTAGATCCTTTGGAAGAAGAAAATGCTGTTGTTGCTTTGGAAGAGAAAGATATAAATGAAAATACAACGCATCTGGAATTATCTCCTTTGGTTATATTCGGTATTATAACTTCTTTAGCTCCGTTTTCGAATCATAATCAATCTGCTAGATTAAATAGGGGAATAAGGCCTATGAAACAGTCTCATGCTATTTATTCTTTAAACTACCCCATTAGATTTGATACTGATATATCTGTTGCATATTATCCTCAAACTCCAATTGTTAGAACTTTTTCTCATGAAATTTTCAAAGAACAAGATGCTATAGGACAAAATGTCATTGTTGCGGTAATGACTCAAGAGGGTTATAATATAGAGGATGCTATTATTCTTAATAGAGCCTCTGTAGAAAGAGGGTTATTTAGATCTGTATATTTTAGATCATATGAATTAGAAGCATTGAAATATCCTAGTGGACTACAAGATGATATAACTATACCAGAACCAGATGTTTATTTATATAGAGGAAGAGATAAATACAAATATTTAGAAGATGATGGAATTGTTGCATTAGAGTCTTATGTTAAAGAAGGTGATGTACTTGTAGGAAGGGTTTCTCCTCCAAGATTTAGTGGATTGGTATCTGAAAGTTTAACTGGTTCTCTTGGAAAAAGGGATACTTCTTTAGCTGTTGAATATGGACATGAAGGTTATGTAGATTCTGTAATTTTAACCGAATCTGGAGATGGAAATTTATTAATAAAAGTTAGATTGAGAAGTTTAAGAATTCCTGTTTTAGGTGATAAATTTGCTGTCAGGCATGGACAGAAAGGTGTTGTTGGTATGATTGTAGATGAATCAGATATGCCATGGACAGCTTCTGGAATAAAACCGGATATAATTTTTTCACCTTTTGGTATTCCTTCTAGAGAAACGGTGGGATTGTTACTAGAATTGCTTGCTGGAAAAGTGGGAGCTTTAAGTGGAAGATGTGTTGATGGTACTCCTTGGTTTGGTGAAAAAGAGGAAGACTTAAGAAAAGAGTTACTAAGATTAGGTTTTAGAGAAGATGGAACAGAAACAATGTATAATCCTTGGACAGGTGATGAATTTAAAGTTAAAATATATATTGGAAGCTTATATTACATGAGATTGAAACATATGAGTAAAAACAAATTACAAGTTAGAGCAATAGGACCTGTTACTTTGTTAACGAAACAACCTACTGAAGGAAAATCTAAAGGTGGTGGTCTTAGGTTAGGCGAAATGGAAAATCTTGTTTTAGCAGGTCACGGAGCTTCTATTTTATTAAGAGAAAAATTCTCCTCTGATGACTGGGTTATACATGTATGTGAAACTTGTGGTTCCATAGCTGTTGAAGATAAAGCTAGAAATAGAGTTTACTGTCCAGTATGTAATGAAACAGAAAAAATATCAAAAATTAAAACATCTTATGCCTTTTTTGTTCTAATTAGAGAATTGATGTCTTTAGGTATATGGCCAAGACTTAAACTAAAGTATAAATTTGAAAAATGATGAACGAGATTTTTCCTAAAAGAATAGGATTCATACAATATTCATTATTGAGTCCTGACGCGATTAGAAAAATGTCTGTAGCTAAAATTATTGTTCCAGAACTATATGACGAAGAAGGAATGCCAGTGAGAGGTGGTTTAATGGATTTAAGACTTGGTGTTGTAGATCCTGGTCTTGTATGTGAAACCTGCGGGAAGAGTGTTGGTAAATGTCCTGGTCATTTTGGCCATTTAGAGTTAGCAAGGCCGGTATTTCATATAGAATTTATTCCAATAATTAAAGAACTTGTTAATGCAGTATGTACAAATTGTGGTAGGGTTAAATTGACCGAAGAGGAAATTGATTTTGCAGAGAAAAAAATTGAAAAATATAGAAGAAATAGGAACTGGAGGCTATTAGATAAATTTTTAAGAAAATATGTCTATTATAAGGCAAAAAAAAGATTGAAATGTCCGCACTGTGGATTTGAAAATCAAAAGATAGAATTCAGAAAGCCATATATATTTTACATTAAGACACAAGACGGAGAAAGAAGAATATTTCCTACGGAAATAAGGGCTATATTTGAGAAAATACCTGACAGAGATGCTTTCGTTTTAGGATTTCATCCAGTTTATGCTAGACCTGAATGGACGATATTGACCGTTTTACCAATACCTCCAGTTACAATTAGACAGTCTATAATATTAGAAACTGGAGAAAGATCTGAAGATGATCTTACTCATAAGCTTGTAGATATAGTTAGATCAAACCAAAGATTAAAGGAAGCTATAACAACCGGAGCTCCTCAGACAGTAATTAGAGAATTATATGATCTGCTGCAATATCATATTTCTACATATTTCCACAATAATGTTGCTGGTTTACCAGTAGCAATTCATAGATCTGGGAAGCCAATAAAATCTCTTGTAGAGAGAATAGTTGGTAAAGAAGGTAGAATAAGATATAATTTACTTGGAAAGAGAACAAATTATAGTGCAAGAGCTGTTATATCCCCAGATGTAAAAATAAAATATAACGAAGTTGGAGTTCCTATTAAAGTTGTAATGTCTTTAACAATTCCTGAAAGAGTTACAGAATATAATATAGATAAATTAAAAGAATATGTACTTAATGGTCCTAATAAGTATCCTGGGGCGAATTATGTTATTGCTCCTGATGGTAAAAGGAGGGTTATAACTGAAGAAAATAAAGAAACACTTGCGTCTCAATTAGAACCTGGATGGATTGTTGAAAGGCATATATTAGATGGAGATATTGTGTTATTCTTAAGGTATCCATCTTTACACAGATTATCTATGCAAGGACATTATGTTAAGGTTCTTCCTGGCGATACATTTAGATTACACCCCGCAATTGTTAAACCATATAATGCAGATTTTGATGGAGATGAAATGAATATATTTGTACCTCAAAGTGAAGAGGCTAGAGCTGAAGCAGTGTTATTACTAGAAGCATCTAATCATGTAATATCTATAAAACACGGAGAATTTATGGTTGGAGCGATTCAGGAAGCAATTACTGGTTTATACTTATTGACAAAAGACAATCCAGAAATACCAATAGATATTGCAATGCAATTAGTATATTGGTCTGGAAATAAAGAGGTATATATAAATAAATTAATAAGATTCATTAAAAAAGCAAGAGAAGAAAATAGAGATTATTTGACTGGATATGAAATAGCATCAGTATTTTTACCGGATGATTTAAACTATAAAGATGATAAAATTACAATAGAAAATGGAGTTATTGTTGACGGATATCTAGATTCTTCTTTAGTAAAAGCAGAAAAAGGAAAATTATTTGCTTATGTATATGTAAATTATGGAAAAGATATTGCTTCCGATTTAATTAACTCATATTTTTTACTAGGGGTTTATTATCAGTATATATTGGGAATTACTATGAGTATTTCAGATCTAGATTTACCTGAAGAAGCCAAATTAGAGATAAATAACATAATAGAAGAAACGATGAAGAAGATAGAAAAGATATATGATGACTTCAAAGAAGAAAAATTAGAAAGAATACCTGGCAAAACATTAAAGGAAACATATCAATTAATGACAATTCATGAAATATCAGGATCTTTAACACAAATACAGAAGGTATTAATGAAATATATGAAAAAAGATACCGGAACTTACGTAATGTCTATTACAGGAGCAAGAGGAGACTGGACAAATATAACAAAAATGGTGGGATCTCTAGGTTTTCAAGTATTTAGAGGGAAATTCATAGAATTTGGATATAATGATAGGAATCTATCTATATTTCCAAAGGGATTATACCATCCTCTTTATTATGGTTGGGTTGTTTCATCATTCTTAGATGGTTTAAAATCTTGGGAGATGTTTTATCACTCACTTACCGGAAGAGATTCTTTAATGGATACTGCTATAAGAACGGGACAATCTGGATATTTCTATAGAAGATTATCTCATAGTTTATATGAATTATATGTAAGTTCTAATTTGGTTGTAAAAGATAATTTTGGCAGAATAGTACAATTTTTATATGGGGATGATGGTATTGCAGTACATAAAACACCATCTGGAAAAATTGATATTAACATGTTTATCGAAAAGGCTTTAAAAATGTATTCTGAAAATAAGAAGAAGGATGGAGATACCAAAAAAACTACTAGAAGAACTAAGAGAAAAAATTAAAGATTTACCAGAAGAAAAGCAAAGAGAAATAGAAGAAGAATTTATAAATTTCTATAAAAAATTTTTAATAGATCCTGGTGAACCTGTGGGGATTATTGCATCTCAATCTATTGCAGAGCCAACTACTCAGATGATACTAAAGTCATTCCACTTTGTTGGTGGTGGTTTTGAATCTAAAGCTTCTTTGGGTTTGCCAAGATTGTTAGAAATAGCTGATGCAAGAAAAAAAGTAAAAAATAAGGTTACTAAAATATATTTAATAGAAGAATATAAAAAAGATTATCAAAAAGCATATGAAGTTGCTTTGAGAATTAAAGAAGTTGTTTTGGAAGATTTAACTTCTGAAATAGCTTTGGATATATTCGAAAATAAGATAATTATATCATTGGATGAAAAAAAATTAGAAAAAAATAATCTAAGCGAGGAAGAAGTTTATAACATATTAAAAAAGAAATTAAAAAAATATAAAGTAGAGCTAGAAGGAGGAAATATAGTCATATTTGCTGAAAAAATAAAATCAAAGGATTTGTATTTGCTTAAAAACAACATAAAGAAAATACACATAAAAGGTATACCTGGAATTAAAGATGTTACTATAAAAAGGGAGGATGAAGAATATGTTATATACGCATCTGGTTCTAATTTAATGGAACTAATGAAAATACCAGAAATAGATTATAGAAAGATATATACTAATGATATAAAAGAAATAGAAAAAGTTTTTGGTATAGAAGCAGCTAGGGAGGCTATATTTAGAGAGCTAGTAAAATTATATGCTGAACAAGGTTTTAAAGTAGATCCAAGACATTTCGCATTATTAGCAGATGTTTTAACCTGGCATGGAGAATATCTCGGTATCAATAGATATGGTCTACAATCTGAAAAGGCATCGACATTATCTAAAGCATCATTTGAAGTACCTATTAGGATATTAATGACTGCTGCTTTAAGAGGGGAAGAAGATCCTGTTAGTTCATCGATAGATAACCTAATAATGAACCAAGTTATTCCGCTTGGTACTGGTCTATATGACATATATTATAAAGGAGAAATGAATAAAAAAGTTTCATAAATATACCTAAAAATGGTCTCGTTTGATGATATAAAAAGAATGATTAATATGGAGAAAAATAGAGTAATATTAGGAACAAATATGACTATAAAAATGATTAAAAATGGAAAAGTTGAAAAAGTATTTTTAGCAAAAAATGCTCCTGAAGAAATTAAGAGAGATATATTATACTATTCAAAGCTAGGTAATTTTGAAGTAGAGGAACTAAATTATACCAATGAAGAAATAGGGATTATATTGAAAAAGCCTTTTAAAATATCTGTTATTTCTATATTAAAAAATGGGTAATGGTTTGTTTGCTGCTAAAAAACTAATTGAAAAGAGAAAAAAATTTAGATGGGCTAAAAAAGAGTGGAAAAGGAGAATACTGAGATTGAAGGAAAAATATGATCCATTTGGAGGCGCGCCAATGGCTTCTGGAATAGTATTAGAGAAAGTTCAGATAGAAAAAAGGCAGCCATATTCTGGTATGATAAAATGTGTGAGAGTGCAGCTAAAGAAGAATGGAAAAGTTGTTACTGCATTTGCACCAGGAGATAAGGCAATAAAGTATATAGATGAACACGACGAAGTTTTACTAGTATACATAGGTGGTCCTAAAGGTAGGGCTATTGGTTCTATTCCTGGAGTAAGGTATAAAGTTGTATTAGTTAATGGTCAACCACTAGAGCTTTTAAGAACTGGAAAAATAGAAAAAGCAAGGAGGTAGAAATTTTTATTTGTTATTTTTCAGTAAATAAATTTTGTAATTAAATATATAAAATTTCTTTACTAAATTATAAAATGGTCTTTAGCGATACTATCATGGCCTTTGTGTATTATTTTGGATTTTTGGTAGTATCATTAGTAGTAGCATTGATAGTAGGATTTGTAGCATATAGAGTATTAGATAGAGTATTAGATAGATTAATAGAACCATACTATAATAAGTTTTATGAAGAATTAGGAACAAAGAGACCAGTAGATTTTTCAACAACGGTATCTGTAATATTAAGTGTATTATTTGGAGTATTGTCTTTTACTTGGGCATTTAACAATTTAATGAGTATAGTATCTTTAGATTATTATACGATATTGACTCCATATATTGAAGTAACTTTAGCTGCAGCTGCTACAATATTTGGAGTTACTGGAGTAATATTTCTAATATTTGTAGGTACATTCTTTGCACTATTCTTTAGCTGGTACATATATAGGATGGTTTCTCCATATAGAGAAGATGTAGCATCACTACTAAGATTATTGCTATTCATAGGTTTAGTATATGTTGTTTCTGTATCTTCATTAAGTGCATTAAACCTTGATGATGCAGAAATATTTGGATACATATTGGGAGCATTTGTAGTATTGTCAATAGGATGGGCAATTATAGAATTTGTTATGGAAAAAGTATCGAATACAAAGTCATTTGAAGAAATAAAACCATTCTTAGAATATTTCCTATTTGGAATCTTTATACTTTCAGCTTTATCCGTTTTAACCTTAGGATATAATGCAATTTCACAATCAACAATAAATATATTTGCCTGGGCCTTTGTTTTGATATTAGTAATAGCATTGGTACCTTTTGTTATAAAGGCAATAAAATCTATATATTAGTTTTTTAACCTTTTTCTTAATATTTTTTTAAATGAATAATATAGATGAATTAAAATTCCTTGGAAGATGGAAATATGAGATAGATGTAGAAGATGAAACATTAAGGAGAGTAATGAATCTAAGACCGTATATTTTACCTAGGACAGCTGGAAGATTTCAAAAGAAGAAATTTGGTAGAATTAATATTCCAATAATAGAAAGATTAATTGGTAAGTTAATGACACCTGGACATCTTGGTAAAAAACATAAATTTACATCTTATAGGGCAACTGGAAAGTATTATAAAAATTTACTAATTGTTGTTAAAGCATTTGAAATTATAGAAAAAGAACTAAAGGAGAATCCTATAAGGGTATTAACAAAAGCCATAGAAAATGCTGCTCCAAGAGAAGAGATTACTACCATAGAAATGGGTGGTGCTAGATATCCAAAAGCAGTTGATATATCTCCATTAAGAAGAGTTGATTTAGCAATTAGACATATTGTGATTGGAGCATATCATAAATCTAGGAACAAATCCGATATGGCTAGTGCATTAGCTAAGGAAATAATCTTAGCTTATAAGAATTCTGTAGAATCTTTTGCAATTCAAAAGAAGTTAGAGTTAGAGAAATTAGCTTCTTCATCTAGATAAAAGATTATTTTCTATTATTCAAATACTTTTTTGTATATATCTTTTAGTTGTGTTGGGACAACATGAGTATATACCTGTGTAATACTCAATGATGAGTGACCCAATAATTCTTGTATAAATCTAATATCAACACCTTTTGACAGTAAAGTTGTAGCTAAAGAATGTCTAAGAACGTGTGGAGTTACTTTTTTATTTATACCAGCTTTAATGGTAGCGTTTTTTATTATTCTTTCTACTTGTCTAGTTGATAGCGGAAATATTCTATCACTATTAGTTTCTTTAATATATTCTCTTAATTCATTTAATAGAAAGCTTGGTATTGGAACAATTCTTTCTTTTCCACCTTTTCCATATATCTTTACAAAACCATCAGTCCAGATTATATCACTCTTTTTTATATTGACTAATTCGCTTACTCGGACTCCGGTATAAAATAAAAACTTTATAATTAATCTATCTCTTTTATTATCTACAGCTTCTAATAATCTATTAAATTCTTCTAAAGTTATAAATTTAGGCAATTTTTTATCAACTTTTGGTGCTTTTATTTGTTTTGCTAATTGCTCATTATCTAAAAATTTTAAAAAAGAAGATATAGCTCTGACGTATAATCTTAAAGAATTATAATCTAGGTTTTTGTTTACTTTTATATTTGCAAGAAATTTGAATATCAAATTTCTGTTCATATATGTTTGTAATACGTACATATCTATTTCGTTTGCTTTTAGCTCATTTTTTAGGAAATCTAAAAGCTTTTTTATTACAATAGAATATGTTTTTATTGTATTTTTTGATTTACCCTGAAGTTCTAACCATACTTTGTATTGATCTAAGATATTATCCATTGTTATAATGGAATACTTTAGAATATTTATATTTTTCTCTAAATAGAATATATTATCCCCACATGCCATGCACTAGGGATAATATGAACTAGTTCCTCCATGTGGGGAACAAAAATGAAGATGTTGGCTTGAAGCTGAAGAGTGATGAATACGGCTACTCAGATAATTAAATAACCCGCAAATATATTCTTTAGCAGTTTTAGCATGTTTTTTATATTTATTAGAATATTTTTCAAATATGTTTGATAATAATTCTTCATTAATTCCATGTTTCATTGCTAAAGTAAGTAATGTAAATACATCCATCAGATCTTTTTCTTCTTTTCTATTTAAATATGTAAATATTTTATCAACTAATAGCCATTCTAATCTAGCAACCCTCACTTTGATTTTTCTTTTTCCAATTTTTATTTCTAAGTCTTCGTATGGTATTTCTTCATTACTAAATAATATACTTACTTTAGGACCATTTTCGTAAATTATTTCTATACCATCTTTTCCAAAAATTTTACGTTCTATTATTTTCTTTATGTCATTAATTCTATATACTATAGATTTAATATATATTATATCTTTTTCTTTTGCCAATAAGTCAATATCCTCTGTTTTTCTATATTTTATAACATCAAGTCCTGCATCTATTAAATATACCGCTACAGCCATTCCGCCCATTAGTATTGGTTTTTTATCATCATCAAATGACTTTAATATATCATCTAAGACTTTTATAGTTCTAGCTTCTGTTAGCGAATAAGTATATTTATTTGGCATTACATTATATAGTATAGAAAATTTTATAAAAGTTACTTAAGAATTATCTACCAAAAAATGATCATATTATAGATTTAGCTTTTCTTTTAGCGCCAATGCCCTATTATTTGCAATTTTCAGCAATAATTCTATATTTTCTTTAGTAGGTATACCTGTGTGTAGCGATAACTTTATAGCATTCTGGTACGTTTCTTTTAATAGCAATGACATATTTTCTTTAGTAGGTATACCAGCTTTTACTGATAATACTATAGATCTTCTAAATGCTTCTCTTAGATCTTCTACATATTTCTCTAATGGTATATTTAATATATCTTGGTTGTAAAGTACATTTCCGTCATAAACTAGTACTAATCTTAATTTTACTTCTATCGGTTGTATATTGAATTTTTGTAATAAAGATGCCAAGGATTCGTCAACTTTATCTCCTTTTTTAGCGACTACATGATCTTCAGCAATAACAATTTTTCCTCCTTCTACTTTAGTTTTTATATTAAACTTTTTCAATTCTGTTAATATAGGACCAGGGGTAAAATTAGTAGGACCTGCCTTTATTACAACATCTTGATCTAATACATCTCCAACTCTTGCAGATCTATAACTTTTATTTTCATCTAATATCTTTTTTAATAAAAAAGGATTTATATTATCTTTAGGTATCAATAATGCTACAGTAATTCTTTTGTTATTCTCTAATTCTTTTATCATCTCTTTCAATTTTTCATTATTTGTTTTTTCTAGAGTTTTTATTAATAAACTCTTTTTTACAACTTTTATAAAGAATCCTTGCTCTTTTAATTTTTTTCTTATTATTTGAAGTGCAGATGTTGGAACATCCATTACATTTGCTATTGCTATCACTTTACTTTTTGATATTATATCATACAAATTATTTACATACATTATTTTTTGTTGTGAAACCATTTTATTTATAATATTCTGTAAGCTTGGCTCATTGTAAGCTTTATATAAACACTCCTTATTGCATTTTTTCCATCAGGTAGTCTATTTATTATATAATTTAATGCATAATTGGCGTTTTCTAATAGATCCTCTACTTTCATTTTTTCTGTACCAATTGGAATACCAAATGTAATATGCTTTTTTACTTCTACTCTAACATATTTCTGTAATTTATCATATAAAGATTTCAATTGATCTTTTGTAAAATTATCTGGGAATACCATACCATATTTGGGATTTGGCATTTTTCCTCTAGTGCTTAGATATTTACCCATATACTTACCTAAATCTATCATAGTTGATGCCTGTGCAACAAAAATATAATATTTTTTTGCTATTTCTTTAGCTTTTCTCTTGTTTTGCCCTATATCTTTTAATTCATCTTTTGTTATTACATAATCGAATACATCTCTAGCTAGTTTTTCTAATTCTGGACCAACTATTGCTGCAATTGTATTTTTCTTTCCTCTACCTTTTGGCAGTTCTATATATTCTAAAAATTTGTTTTCATTTTTCTTTAGATCATATGTTTTTTTTAGATTTATTATTAATTCAACTGTTTGTGTAAATTTTCTTTTTTTAGATTCTTTTAATAGTCTTTCTATGACAATACGGTCCATTGTTTGTTAAGTATAGATTATTTTTAAAAAGCTACTCTTTTAATAGGCGATCGTATTTACCTTCATCTATTTCTTTAATAATTTCTTTTGGATTTCTATTATCTACTGTTATACCCATAGACAATGCAGTTCCTAATACCATTTTTACTGCGTTTTTTAAATTTGAAGTATTCGTATCTTTAATTTTCATTTTTGCAATTTTGATTACTTGTTGTAAAGAAACATTTCCTACAACTTCTTTACCAGCAGAATGGGCAGCAGTTTCTATCCCAGCTTCTTTTTTTAATAAAGAAGATGTTGGAGGTAAACCTACTTCTATAGTATATTTTTTTGTATCTGTATCTATTATTATTTTTACTGGAACCTGCATTCCTTTAAAATCTTTTGTAGCTTCATTTATTTTATTAATAACTTCTCCCACATTCAGTTTTAGTTGACTTAGTCTTGGTGCTATTGTAGGACCTGCTTTAGCATTTCCACCTTCTACTAATAGTTCTATTACTTCTGTGCCCATTTTTTCAAATTTTATAAATATATTTTAAAAACTTTGGAATATGGGTAATTTTATAGAATCTATAAAAAGACTTAAAGATATATATGATATAGCTTCAAAACCTAAATGGGAGGAAGTAAAGAAAATAGTATATATTACTATCTTGTTTTTCGCTTTAGTATCAATTGTTGCTTTTGCAGTATTAATATTTATAAACTTACAATTTAGTAGTTTATTATGCCAATATATGCCGTAGTTGTAACAGCTGGAAAAGAAGAGTATGTTGCAGATATTATATATAATGTTGCTAAAAGATCAAAATTGGAATTATATTCAGTTATGGCAATACCTCAATTAAAAGGATTTGTATTTGTTGAAGCACCAAATAACTTAGAAGTTCAAAGGGCCATATTGGGTATAAGATATGCTAAAAGAGTACTACCTGAAGAAATTCCTATAGATGAATTAAAAAGATACTTTGAAGAAGAAAAAATAGAAGTAAATGTTGGAGATATTGTAGAAATAATCGTTGGTGGGTTCAAAGGCGCTAGGGCAAAGGTTGTAAAAATAGATAATAAGAAACAAGAGTTATTAGTAGAATTACTCGATGTACCAGTTCCTCTAAATATATCGATACCTATTAATAATGTAAAAGTTGTAGAAAAAAGTTCTAAATAACTTCTATTCCAAGTTCGCTCTCTAATTTTCCTTTTTCCTCTTTTGGTAATTCTGCTTCCTTTTTTATTCCTAATACAAAAGATGGTATTGACTTCAATTTTGTAATTACTACAGACACTCTCACATAATTTTTCTTATCTTCTTCAAAGGATATACCGTGTATTATCTTTGCTTTTGGATCTAATACCGCTTTTATATTTTCCAATATTTTATCTACATCTTGAGATGTTATATCTGGAGATGCACTAATCCTTATTAATGCTGCCTGAGCTCCTGCAATATCTATGTCAATTAATGGATTATTTAAGGCTCTTTGTACAGCTTCTGCAACTCTGTTCTCAGAATTTGATTCTCCTATACCAAATATACCATATCCAGAATTACTTACTATTGTTCTAAAATCTGCAAAGTCTACATTTATATATCCAGGTTTTGTAAGTAGTTCTGTTAATTCTTTTAGGGCATTTGCTAATAAATTATCTGCAGCTTTAAAAGCTTGTACAAGTGATAAATTTGGATATAATTGAAGTATTTTATCATTTGGTATAATTATTAGTAAATCTACATTTTTTTCTAACCTCTCCAAAGAATATATAGCATTATCCCATATATTATTACCTTCAGAACTAAATGGCCATGTACATACAGCAATAACAATAGCTCCCATCTTCTTTGCAATTTCAGCAACAATTGGGGCAGATCCACCCCCAGTTCCTCCACCAAGACCACAGGTTACGAATACGACATCTGCTCCTTCTAAAACTTTCTTTATTTCTTGCTCTGATTCTTTTGCAGCTTCTTCTCCAACTTTTGGATCTTTTCCAGCTCCTAAACCTTTTGTTAGTTGTTTTCCTATTAAAATCTTTTTATGAGACTTTGTTACTATAAGATGCCTAACATCTGTATTTATTGCTATTAATTCAGGACCTTGAACATTCATTTCATATAATCTGCTGATAGTATTACTTCCACCTCCACCACATCCAACAACTTTTATCCTTTTTACAGTCAAAGATAAAAACTCTTCCAACTCTTTATCAAATATGTTTGTATTCTGTCCCACATCAACCATTTAATTTAAGTATAAATAAATTTTATTAATTTTATTTTTATGGTTTAGCCAAGATGATTAATAAATACACATTTAAGCTTTTTTATTATTTATTCTTCCATGAGATGGTTAGAAATAGAATATGAAATATATTCAGACGATAATAGATTATTTGAAAAGACGGATAAACCTATAATTGTACCTATAGGTAAAAATCTTTTATTTGAATCTATAGAAAATAACTTAAAAGATGCAGAAGTTGGAAAAATATATAAATTCTTAGTTAAAAAACCTTATGGAGATAGATTAGATTCTTTAGTAATGATAGTTCCATTATCTGAATTCTTATCTAGAAATATAAATCCAATACCAAATTTAGTAGTTGAAATTGATGGGAAAATAGGAATTGTTAGGGCCGTGAGTGGCGGTAGAGTGATAGTTGATTTTAATCATCCTCTGGCTGGAAGGGATGCTATATTTTATATAAAAGTAAATAGAGAAGTAACTGATCTAAAAGAAAAAATAAAAGGACTATTAAATCTATTATTTAAAATAGGCTATAATGATATAGATGTTTCTATAAATGACAAAAAAATAATTATAAAAATAAAAGATTATAAACCAAACGATAATTTAAAGTCTATACTAAAAGAATATATAGATGAAATAAAAGATTTTGAAATATCTTTTGAATAGTATATATCAATTTAAACTTTTTAATTTATCAACAATAAATAATTATATAAAAAGGGCCCGTAGCTCAGCTGGCCTTAGAGCGTCGGGCTCTTAACCCGAAGGTCGGGGGTTCGAATCCCCCCGGGCCCGATTTAAAATTATGTATATAATATAATAATCATGATAAAAGTTGGTACTTGTGGTTTTCCTATTTCTAGAAAAAGATATTACGCGGAATTTAAGGTTATAGAATTAAACAATACTTTTTACAAAATCCCGGATTTAGAATGGTTAAAAAGAATAAAAGAAGAATCTCCTAAAGATTTTGAATTTACTTTTAAAGTATTTCAAGGAATAACCCACGATGTAAATTCACCTACATGGAAAAAATCAAATATAGAAAATTATATTAACTTAAAAGGTAAAGTTGGATATTTAAGGAATACTGAAGAAATTTTTAATTTTTGGAAAATACAAGAAGAAATAGCAAAAATATTAGAATCAAAGATAATAGTAATGCAATTACCAAATAGTTTTACAGATAATAAAGAAAATATAAAGAATGCTAATGAATTTTTTAATTCTATAGGTAATAAAAAATATAGAATAGCTATTGAATTTAGGGGTTGGAAAAAAGAAAATATAATAAGATTATGTGAAGAATTTAATCTTATCCCAATATTAGATATAAGTCATGAAGATCCATTTTATGATAGTGATATAAAATACTATAGATTACATGGGAAATATGAAAATTCTAGAATAATATATAAATACCATTATAGTGCTGAAGAATTAAAGAAAATAGCAGAAAAAGTTTTAAAATATAATAAATTCTCTAGTTATGTAATGTTTAATAATTCATATATGTATAAAAATGCAAAAGAGTTTTTAGAAATATTAAATAATGAAGTCTTATAATTATTTAGTTAGAATAAGCTATATAGGAGAAGGATTTCATGGAGTAGTTTTACAAAGAGAACAAAAAACAGTTTTGGGTGAAATATTAAGATTCTTTAATATAAAAAATTTTAAGATTTCTATTGTTTCTAGGACAGATAAGGGTGTTAATGCTGATGAAAATTATTTTGTTATCTCTACAGATAAAGAATTGGATTTTTCTAAATTTAATGTGGAAAATATTAAAATATTAAATGTTTATAGATTAACTGGATATATAAATATAAGGAAATTTTCTACTGGGAAATTGTATGAATATAGATTACCAGTTAATTTATTTGATAAAGTATATAAACCAAGATATTTAATAAAAGACGATAAAAAAATTATTTTAAACTATGAAAAGAAAGATTTTGATTTTAATTTATATCTCGAAGCTAGTAAAAGTTTTATTGGAGAAAAAAGCTTTCATAACTTTTGTAAGGGAAAATGTGATAAGCCGATATGTAAAATATTTAAATTTGAAGTAAAAAAATTAGATAACTATTATATAAATATTATTGAAGGTAATAGATTTCTATACGAAATGATAAGAAGGATTATTACATTTTTAATATCTGTAGGACATGGTTTATATCCAATACAATATATTGACTTGGTATTTGATTATAAAATAGACCCAAAACCATTTCCAGCTGAAGCTAAATATTTAACATTGAAAAAAGTATATCTTGATTGGAAAAAACTATATAATTACATAGAAGAGATAGTATTATAAAAATATGTTTTTTATGAATTTTTATGATAATTGTAATAACATTTGTACCTAAGGGCAAAGGTGAGACAATTTCTAAAGAGCTGTTGAATAAGAGATATGCTGTAAGTATTAGCATTAAAGAAGTAAAAACCTACAAAATAGAAAATGAAAATATAAAAGAATATGAAGAAGAGATGTTAATAATAAGGACTAGAAAAGAACTTTTTGATAGAATAAAAGATTATTTGAGTGAAAAAAATTTTTATAATATACCAGAAATATTAGAAATTAAAGTTTCAGACTATAATAATGAATTTTACAATATATTAGAAAGAGAAACTTCTATAAAAAAGATAAGAAATGTATGAAGAAATAAAAAAGGCCGCAAATATAGCAAAAAAAGTTAGGATTTTTTCTGAAAAATTATTAAAGCCAGAAGAAAGCCTTTTGAATATAGCTGAGCAAATAGAGCAAAAAATAATTGATCTTGGTGGTCTTCCAGCATTTCCTGTAAATATTTCTATAAATAATATTGCTGCACATTATACTCCAACATTTGATGATAAAAGTATACTAAAAGAAGGAGATGTAGTAAAAGTAGATTTTGGTGTACAATTTGATGGTTATATAATAGATACAGCATATACTGTTGAAATAAATGATAATAAATATGAAAATCTGATAAAAGCTTCTAAAGAAGCTTTGGAAAATGTTAGGAAGAATATAAGAAGAGATATGACTTTGGGAAAAATTGGTAGTATAATAGAAAATACAATAAAGTCTTATGGATATAACCCCATATATAATTTATCTGGACATAGAATAGATAGGTATATATTACATGCTGGAGAAAATGTACCAAACTATGATAATGGGTCTGATATAAAACTTTCTAGGGGTTTATATGCAATAGAACCTTTTGCCACCAATGGTAGTGGTTATGTAAAAGATGGAGAACCATCAACTATATACATATTTATTAATATAAAACCGATAAGAGATCCTTCTATACGTAAATTTATGGAAGAGTTGTTCAACAAATACAAAACCTTACCATTTTGTTATAGGTGGTTATACAAAGAGTATGGAAATAAAGTTAATGTTAAATTTGCTGTTGAATATCTGAAGAAGAATAAAATTATTTACGAATACCCTGTATTGTTGGAAAATCCTGGATATGTAGTAACTCAGTTTGAAACTACCTTTTTTGTAAATGACGGGGTAGAGGACCTCATGTCGGAATAATATTTTGGTTTATGTTGAGATCAAATAGTATGATGAAGATCTTCCATCGAGGACAAAATAGAAAAATTTTTATATATGATTATACAATAATTATATATGGCAAAGAGGCAAACTCCATTACCAGTAGCTCCAGTATATAGAATCTTGAGAAAGGCAGGTGCTGACAGGGTAGGACAGGATGCAAAATTGGCAATGGTAGAGGTACTATATGAAATTGCACAGAAGATCGCTAGAAGGGCGGCAGAATTAGCGAAACACTCAAAGAGGAAGACTTTACAGGAAGAAGACATAAGAATTGCAGTTCAAGAACTAAGGGGACTATAAAAACCAATTATTTATTTTTTCAAAATATATTTTTATAATTTTTAATAAATTCTTGAAAAACTTAATATAGAAACTATTTTTTAATATTATTTAGTTCTTTTATCTTTTCTAGTGCCCTTTCTGCATGTTCTTCAGGACTTTTCAAAGATTTTAATATATCAACTATATCTAAATCTTTATTTATTATATATGTTATTCTAGCAGCTCCTTTACCTCTATCACTTTTTGCATTAAATAAATTAATAATCTTTAGATCTGGATCGGCAATTAAGGGAAATTTTGCTCCATATTTTTCTGCAAATTTTTTCTGAGTTTCTATATTATCATGAGATACACCTATTATTTCTGTATTATATTTTTTAAATTCTTCATATAATTCTACAAATCTCTTTAATTCTCTTGTACAACCACTAGTAAAAGATTTTGGATAAAAGTATATTACTATAAAATCTTTCTCCTTTAATATATTACTTAAATTAATTTTACCCATAGTGCTTTCTGCTTCGAAATCTTTTATCTTCATACTAAAAAGATTTTGACAAATTTTAAAAAATATAACTATGTTATATATTAATGGTGTTTATAGAGAGAAAGCCCATGTATTTTAAAAAAGAAAAGCCAGAGTTGTTTAGAATGAATGGGATTTCTCCTAGGACTGTAGAAGAGCATTTAAAACTTTATGAAGGATATGTAGCTAAATTTAATGAAATTATGAAGAAAATAGAAGAATTATCTAATGAAGAATTAGAAAAAGCTAATCCAACATATTCTTTAATAAGATCTCTAAAAGTTGAAATGACAAGGTCTTATGGAGGAATTATAAATCATGAAATATATTTCGGACATTTGGGTGGAAATGGTGGAAAGCCTGGGGGGAAATTAATGGATCAAATAGAAAAAGATTTTGGATCTTACGATAGATTTTTAAAAGAATTGAAAGCTACTGCTATGGCTGCTAGGGGTTGGGCTTGGGTATTATGGTCTTATGATTTAGAAAGATTAATGATATCTATAGGAGATGAGCAAAATACATATATGTTTCAAAATAGTAGGATAATATTGGCTATCGATATGTTCGAACATGCATACTTTATAGATTATGGAGTAAACAGAAAAGGATATATAGAAGCTTTCTTTAATAATTTAGACTGGAGTATTGTGGAGAAGAACTTTGATAAAATAAGGTAAGTTATATATTAATAAATTTTTTAGTTTTTTCATATTCCAATAATTTTTCTTTAAATTTTCTTCCTAATGGTGTATAATTAGATATATCATTTTCTTTAACAATTCTATGGCATGGAATTAAAATTATAAAAGGATTATTTCTTATAGCATTTAATATTTCTATCATACTATATTTTTTATTCAATTTATGATATAGCTGCTTATAGGTAATAGTTGCTCCATAAGGAATCTCTAATATTTTTTCATATACTTCTTTATATCTATATATATTTAATTCTATGTTAAATTTTTCTTTATTGTTTAATATTTTAACTATTTTTTCCATAAAAAATCTATCTATATTTTCATCAAAAATAAGATCTCCATTTATTCTATGAAATTTTGCAATTTTTTCCAGATTTTTTATCAATATATCAATATTTTCATTTAAAGAATAAGCCAAAATTTTACCACTAGCTATTATATATCCGGAATATAATTCGTAATCAAAAATTTTTATCATAAATTTATATTATAAAAAAAGTTTATATTATCCAAATATTAATTAAATTTTATGGGTTGCAAAAGAAAAAGAAAAAATGCAAATAATTAAAAAAGATTTTGGCAGCTCTGGCTAAATATAAAAATTTTATTTTATTTTTTAAATATTTTTTCGAATCTGAACGTTATCTTTATAAAGGTAATATAAAAAATTATTATATGGACGCCGAATTTTATGAAGAACCTTTAAGAATTGGAAGCAAATTTCCAGAAATAGAAGTAGAAACGACTCATGGAAAGATAAAGCTACCAGATCATTACAAAGGAAAATGGTTTATATTATTTAGCCATCCAGCAGATTTTACTCCAGTATGTACTACAGAATTTGTAGAGTTTGCTAGGATGTATAATAAATTTAAAGAAATAGGAGTAGAATTAATAGGTTTATCTATAGATCAAACATTTTCGCATATAAAATGGATAGAATGGATAAAAGAGAAGTTAGGAGTGGATATTCCATTTCCAATAATTGCTGATCACATTGGAACATTAGCAGACTTGTTAGGAATGTTGCCTGAAAATGGATCTACATCTACAGTAAGGGCTGTATTTGTTGTTGATCCTAATGGAGTAATAAGAGCTATTATATATTATCCAATAGAAGTTGGTAGAAATATTACAGAAATATATAGGTTAGTATTAGCATTACAAACCTCAGATAAGTACAAAGTAGCATTACCGGCAAATTGGAATGTAGATAAATTAGAGTGGAAATCTTCATCATTAGTAGGAAATAAAGTTATACTACCACCTCCAAGAACTATTGAAAAAAAGAAAGAAATAGAAGAAAAAGCAAAGAAGAAAGAAGTAGAAATGTATGATTGGTGGTTTGTTTTCAAAGATTTATAACTATAAAGAATGATATTTTTATTTTTTGATCCTATCTATTTAGGATTAATGATTCTTGGTTATGCGTTAATGTTCCTATTAGCTTCAACGATAGCTCCAAAAGTAGCAGCAAAATTAAGTGGAAAGTTTACATTGTATACATCTATGATATTATTGTCTATATTAATAATAGGATCATTTTCTTTAGTTATTTATCTAATATTTTATTTTGCATTTCCAGAAACCCAAATATCTATATTTGGTTTAATTGCTTTTGTTGTCTTAATGAACCTTATAACTTATTTAATATCCCCATATATGATAAAATTTATATATAGAGTAAAAGAGGATGAAGAAATACAGAAATATGTAGATGAAATAAAGGAAAAACTAGGATATAAAGGAAAAATTATAGGAGCTATAGCAGATGTTGATTTTCCAAATGCATTTGCTTTTGGTAATATATTATCTGGTAAATATGTAGCAGTAACTAGTAGCTTAAAAGAAATAATGGGTGAAGAAGAATTAAAAGCTGTCATTGGACATGAGATAGGTCATCATATGCATAGAGATAACCTTATAATGTTATTATTTGGTATATTACCTTCAATATTATTTTATATAGGTTATTCATTGCTATTAGGTTCTAATGATAGAGAAAGAAATATTGTTTTATTAGCTTTAGGTATTTTTTCCATACTAGTATCTTTTATAATTCAAATATTAGTACTAGCATTTAGTAGATTAAGAGAATATTATGCAGACTATGCTGGAGCTTTGGCTACAAGTAAAGAAAGTATGCAATCAGCATTAGTTAGATTATATTTACATTACAAAGAAAAACCAATAGAAAGTGAAGAAGAATCTTATGGGCAAAATATAGCAAAAGCTTTATTTATATATGGACTAACAAACGCATTAGCAAATCCATTAGTAGATAAAGATACAATAGATAAGATAAAAGAAGAAAAGTATTCTCCAATAGAAGAGTTCTTAGCTACTCATCCTCCAATTCCTAAAAGGCTTGCTTTTTTAGATAATCTAAAAATATAGTTTTTTATATTTCTATATGTTCTCCAGGATGTAATACTATTACTTCAGAATCTTTAACTATTTCTTTTAATTCATGTGGATTAGCTTTTATTAGGCTAAATGTATTATAATGCATTGGAATAACCTTTGATGGTTTTAATAATTCTATAGCAATTTTTGCTTGTTCTATGTCCATAGTGAATAATCCACCTATAGGTAATAAAGCAAGATCTATTTTTCCTACTATATCTCTTATTAATTTCATATCACTAAAGACCATTGTATCACCTGCATGGTATATAGTTCTATTGTCAATTTTTATTACAAAACTACCTGGATTTCCTAAATAAATTATATTGTCTCTATCATCTATTATTGAAGATGAATGAATCGCAGGAAATAGATAAATTTCTACATCTTTATATTTATATTTCCCACCGAAATTCATTCCAATAGTATCTATTCCAAATTTAGATAAATATACTGCTATTTCATATATTGATATAACCTTCGATTTATTTTTTGTAGCAATATCTATTGTATCTCCGAGATGATCTAAATGTCCATGAGTAACTAATATTAAGTCTATATTTAGTAAATCTTCTTCTCTATACTTTGCTACAGGGTTTTCTTTTATAAATGGATCTATCAATATTTTTTCTTTATTTCCCTTTATCAAAAAGCAAGAATGTCCGATCCACTTTACAACAACCATAAAATATTTATAAAAGAAAAAATAATTTAAAGGTAATGAATATTATAACAGTTTTTTCTTACATAACTTTGGTAATAATATTTATACAGCTACTAATTTCTATGTATACATTAATATTTATTTTAAATTATAAAAAGAAAATAGAAGATATAGAAATCAAGGAATATCCAAGGGTTTCTATAATAGTTCCAGCATATAATGAAGAAGATAATATATCTGATACGTTAGAAAGATTGTCTGAACTAAATTATCCAAAAGATAAATTGGAAATAATTGTAGTAGATGACGGATCTAAGGATAATACATATAATATAGCTAAAGAATTTGAAAGGAAATATAATTTCATTAAAGTATTCAGAAAAGAAAATGGTGGAAAAGCTTCAGCATTGAATTATGGGATAAAGAAAAGCACTGGAGAATATATAGTAACTTTAGATGCAGATTCTTATCCAAAGAAAGATGTCCTAATAGAAATGATAAAATATTTTTATATAGATCCGGATGTTTCAATTGTAGTACCATCTATACAGACAAAAGATGTAGATACAATTATAAGGAAATATCAATATGTAGACTATGCTATATACAATTTTTCTAGGTTAGTATTAGATCAGCTAGATTCTATATATATAGTACCAGGTCCATTTTCTATATTTAAGAGAGAAGTATTTGAAAAAATAGGATATTTTGATGAAAAAAATATTACTGAAGATATGGAAATTGCTTTAAGGGCTAGAGCACATAATTTGAAAATAAAGTATTGTCCAAATGCAATTGTTTATACTATTACTCCAAAGACCTTTAAATCTTTATTCAAACAAAGAGTTAGATGGTATTTAGGATTTATAGATAATTATTTAAATTATAGAAATAAAATAAAAAATGAATTTTTATCTGAAGTTGCTTTGGGAATTGCAATTTTATTGAAAATTATAATACCAGTTGCTTTAGTTGTAGCTGTATATGCGTCTATTTATAATTTCTACCAGCATTTTATGTTTTTATATGTATCAAATTTCGATTTATATACCATATATGTAAAATCTTTTATGCTTTCTGATTTTTCCAAATTTATAGAAGATATTAGATTTACTATTATTAGGCAATTTTATCTTTTTTTATTTACTTTCTTAATGTTTTCTATGTTTTTGTTGTTTATTTTAATATATAGAAGGTATGAAAAAGACCATAAATTTTCCAATGTTTTACTTTATATATTTATCTATTTACTATTTTCTTTATATCTTAATGGAATATTTATTTTATCTTCACTATATTATAAAATATTTGGATCTGAATTAAGATGGGGTGGAATTACCTGGAGAAATAGTCTTATAAATAGATTAAGAAATATTACATGATGGATAATAGATCTATAATAAAATTAGCAGTAATACTTTCTGTTTTATCCTTTTCCCTTGGAGTTATGATAGGATATTCTATATATAATCATATATTAAATAAAGTATTTGAAGATACAAATCAAATAGATTCTTTAGTAACTTCAGCATATTTATTTTCTTTATCTAAAAATATGACGTGTGAAAAAGAATATGAAGATTTTTTAAGATATTTAAAAGAAAAAATCGCAATAGTTGGTAGGAAATTGACATATTTAGAAAGCCCAGAAAATGTATTTTATAATAAAGAAGGTGTTGAACATATAAAATCACAATACTTTAATATACAGTATCTTCATTTTATTATGATGAATAATTATATTAAATCTTGTAACGTATCCAATTTTACTTTAATATTATATTTTTATAATAATGATTATTGTTATGAAGAATGTAATAAACAAGGAGGAGTTTTAACAACATTATATTTGAGACATTATTATGATTTATACATATATTCTTTTGATAGTTCATATCAGAATTATTTTATACAATATTACAATGAAAAATATAATATTACAACATGGCCTTACATTATATTAATTAAGTCTGATAAAGAATATCTATTTAAAGGATTCACAGATTTAGAAACATTAGAAAAATATATGACTACTTGATGATTTTATATATATACAATATACACCCTGAAGGATCTATATATGAATGTTCTAATTTAATGTTATCTATATTTATTTTAAAAGGAATTCCGCAGTTTGGTGAATATAATAAATATTGAGGATTAACAGCTTCTACTAAATATTTGGGATTATATGCAATATATACATCTGCTTTAGTATAATATGCTATAGCCGACCATTCAAAATTTGTTAATATAATTGATGCATTAACACTATTTATATATTTAGAAGCATCATAT
>Ga0105156_1000006_pt1 | contig 28252 bp, 31 predicted proteins | sample SSWtaG_3_FD_89673 | JGI IMG/M metagenome (GOLD analysis project Ga0105156, IMG submission 89673) | Hot spring microbial communities from Sandy's Spring West, USA to study Microbial Dark Matter (Phase II) - SSWTFFsm_matched | ecosystem: Environmental > Aquatic > Thermal springs > Hot (42-90C) ...
ATTAGTTATATTAGTTAGTACTAAATTCTTAGATATATCACATTTCACAACATACAAATACAATTCATTGTTCTCAGATGCAATGACAAAGTTATACAATGGATTATAGTTTGTAATAGTAATTACACTCTTTTGACTATTACCATTTATTGCATTTACTATTTCTTTACCATATCCTTTGTATTTTCTAGCTTCAAATATAGATATTCCAGCAATAGATAGTAAAATATAAACTATTGCAATAATTAGAATGACAGTTATTATTATTTCAAATATAATTTTTAAAAATAATCCAGCACTCCCTTTCATATAAACTATAAAACTTTTGTATTTATTTAAGTTTTTTGTAATAAAAAATAAAACTATCTACCTACAATTCCTTTTCCACTAGCAATATCTCCTAATATAGCCTCATTTGCTGACATATAATTCATGTCATATGGATAAAGAGTAATTGAATATACTATTCCACCATTTTGTAGGTATGGTTTAACAAAGTTATAAACCGGTACCTTTTTTGTACAACCTATTTCATCAGCTTTTTCTCCAGTAGATTTTGCTGCACCTATTAATACTATTGATTCGTATCCATTAGTAGCATATTTATTAGAGAATCCTAGTGGTTCTATACCAACTGGTTGTAGATGTCTTGCACTTATAGAGTTAATATACTTTATAGTATAATACACAGGACCTAGCTTACCCCAAGTTCTTTCACAACTACTATAAGGTATAAAAGTTAAGTTATGTTCTTTCAAGGCTTTATCACCATACAATAAATAGTTTGTATTTAATGTTGAGGTTAAATTACTTACAACAGCTGCAACTTGTGTGTTCGTATTATAAGGTACCATTATAGTTGGTTTACCATTATATTCCGCTGTTGGGATACTTCCTCTCATTACAATATACATATTGAAATCTCCTCTACTTCCGGTTTGTTGCTTTAGTTCTGATGCAAATGATGTAAATGAAGATATTACATCACATGTTGAAGAATAATCCTTTTCTACTTTTTGAATTAATACTACAGGTACTTCTGTTCTTGCTTCTAATGTTCCATCTCTTCTATTGTAAATATTTACTTCTGCTGAGCTTAAATTTGGAATTATTATACAATATTGATCAGTTTCTTTTATATCATAACTACCTGGTTTTCCCAAAGATATTATTGCTATCTTATTATCTAGTTTTTGTCCCGGTTTTATATTTGGTGTTGTTTTTGTAGGTTTTTTATCTTCTGTTTGTGTAATGGTCTCTGTATATGTTTGTACAGTGGTAGTTTTCTTAGTTGTTTGATCTCCAATATATTTGTCAGAATCTCCTTTCATAAGAGGTCCTCCAAATATTGCACCTAATGCTGCAATACTACCTATTACTGCTGCTAAACCTACAGCTTTAACCTTACTCAAACCTTTCGGAGGTTGCATAATATATAAGTCTTATATAAGTTTTAAAAGTTTATCATTATTAAGTAGATATAACAATGTTGTATGTTTAAATTAAGTTATTAAGCTTAGATACGTGTACCTTTTTCTTCAATTTTTTCTGTTATATTTTTACCTAAATCTATTATTTCTTTATTTGTTGTACCTTTTTGTATCTTTAAATACATAAATATAAACAATACAATTAAAATTACAGCAATTATCAAACCTATAGCCCAACCAGGAGCATTAACAGATTTTTTATTTTTATTCTTCATATTTTAGAGGCTATATTAGAAATATTTGCTTTTTCTGATACATTTTCAAATATAGATACTCCACCTTTATAATAGAATAGAACTATAAATATCAATATTATAACAGCAACTATAAATAATATTATAGCAATTAGAAATTTACTAACTTCCGATCTTTTATGGGACACTGTACTTTACTATTTCTTTTAAGTTATAATTAACATATTTTCCGCCAATTACAAATACAAATACTAATATTAATATTATTACTACTATCGCTATAATGATTTTAACGAACTCTCCAAATTCCATAAATAATAAAAAATATTTAGATAATTAAAAATATTATGTCTACTTTTTCTGGTATATGGAAGATATATATATGACATTAGCACCACCCGAATAAATTACATATATAATACCTTTATAACGTCCCCCTTCTGGTTTAATTATATATGATTCTATAATAGACTTTCCTTTGTTATCTGGTAATTCTTTTATATCATCTCCGCTAGCTATTGCAGTAGCAATAACTAATCTTCTGTTGATTTCATCTTCTACATCCTTTACATTATCAGTATTGGCGTTTCTTCCTTTAGTCTTTAGAACATTATATAATATTTCACAAGATAACGTATTATCTAAAGGTTTCCCTTGATAAAATATAGCATCTTTACTAGAAAACATTTTATTGTATGGATTTAATCCTTTAAACTCCATCATATATAACATACACAATACTGAAGAAGTTCTTATTGCTTTTTTGTTTATATCTGATTTTCCAGCATCGTAATTGTCATATATAATTGTATAGTGTACATGATTTTTAGTAGTAGTAACAGATTGTCCAAGAGTTTCTCCATATGTAAAATAATAGCTTTTTGCAATCAGATATGTTAAATATAGATTTTGACATTCTGGAGAAGCTGGATTGTTTGGATCACATACATTATTTTTTATATATCTCCTATAATCTTCATTTATTTCTCTTAACATTGCATCTATATCTTTCTTCTCTAATTGAGACATATCTATTATGTATACCTCATTTGGTACTAGATAATATAATATTGGATCTTGTATAGAAGAAGCTAAATTATTTAACATAGCTGAAAATACGTTCCCCCCAATCCATAATCCAGCACCAGCAATCAAAGACATATAAACTGGTTTCTTGGACAATAGCTGATAAGAAGCTTTTGCCCCTTCTTGTATAGACTTTTTTATTATCCATTCCTGATCTGCTACAACAATTTTATCAGCTATAGCTTCTCCTTTTGCTATTTTATTCAACTGCACATACGTTTTATATCCCTTTATTGCACCGACTGTAGCTAGTAAACCGGCTGTAGATAAAAAAACATATTCTCCAACAGTAGATACTGTATTAGTTGCAGCTGTAGATTTATCTACTATAAAGCTAGCAGCTCCTGATAAAGAATATGCCAATTTTGCGCTAAATCTCCCACTATAAGAAGAAGCTTTTATAAGATTAAAAAGAATTAATATTATAAAAACAAAAACAATTATTACTAAAATAAATTTCATAATACTTCCAGTACTTGCCTTTTTCATGATATATTTAAAACTTTATGAATTTATAAGCTTTGTATATTTTTATTAATAAATTCTGCCAATTTCTTAGAAGATTCCTCAATCAATCCTTCTTCATTTTCTATTACTTCAACTTTACATTTAAATTCGTACATTAAGATTAGAGAATAGTAAATTGTCATTTCTTGTTGTATTTTTATTCTTTCTAAATTTTCAATATCCCTAGCTCTTATATTAGAATCCTTTAATCTTCTTAAAAATATTTTGTCTGGATCTGATATAATTATAGCGATTGCATTTGGTTTAATTATTTCTGCAAACTCCTTAAATAATCCAGGTATATAACCTTCAAAAGATTCTATAACAAAATGTGTATCTACTATTACATCTTTATTTTTACCTATTTCTAATATCCTATTGGCTGCTTCTATTTGTAATTGTACTTGATCTTGAAAACTTATTTTCTTTCTTATTTCATCTCTAGTATTTATATTGAATCTTTCTTTAGCCAATTCAAACATTATATCCCCTATATTTATAATAGCTATATCTTTTTTAAGATACTTCTTTGCTTCATTTATAACAGTTGTCTTACCAACACCAGGAACTCCAACAACCAATATTATCATATGACTTTAAATATATTCTAGATCTTTTATATTTATGAGAATATTTCTATTTTATTCTAATACCTTAAGGACGGATGGAAATTTTAAAGATATATACCACTCTGGGAGAGTGGATATAATAATACATTCTATAATACACTCTTTTTTTATATCGAATGGATTAAGAAAATATGTAATATTTGATTTATTTTCAAATGCAAAACCAAATAATCCTTTGAGAATAAAAATAGAATCTAATATAGATACTCCATGGTCTAAAAAGGATATAGCTACATTATTATCTATTTCCATAAAGAAATTTTTGTTGAAAAGAAAAAATAATCCTTTTCCCGGTATATATATTGAAAAAAAAGATTTTTTAGATATATTACAAGAATATGTGAAAAGTGGTAGAAATTTATATTTATTAGATAAAGGTGGAGAATTTATAGAAAATATAAAAATAGAAGATCCTGTATTTATTTTAGGAGATTTTTTAGGTATACCTAAGGATATAAAAAAAGAAATTGACGCAGAAATTATATCTATAGGTGATATAAATTATTTTACCTCTCAGGTAATAGTACTTTTGAACTGGTTCTTAGATAAAATGAACTATTACAAAGATTACTATGACACATCGTTTAAATTTGAAAATTTAAAAAAGAAATATATATAATGTATAGCATATTAGGACTAGACTTAGCAGCAAAAGAGAAAAATCCTAGTGGGATATTTTATTATAATGGAAAAATAAATATGTCTATATTATATAAAAATTCAGAAATCATAGATCTTATAGAAAATGAGAGATTCGATATAATAGTAATAGATGCTCCTTTAAGTTTTAAACTTCCATATAGAAATTCTGAAAAGTTATTATATGATAAAGGATTTAGACCATTACCATTATCTTTGGATTCTATGAAAGAATTATATAAAAGAGCTTCATACATAAGATCATTATTTAATAATCTTAAATTTATAGAAACTTTTCCCAGAGCTACAGAAAAAATATTAAAATTAAATTTTAGAAATTTAAAAGATACATTTAAGTCAAAGCATATTTATGATGCTTGGTTATGTTATTTAACTGGAATTTATTATAAATTAAATAAGTATGAAGATTTGGATGGCATTATAATACCTAAAGTGTAGGGCCCGTAGTTCAGCCAGGATAGAATGTCGGGTTGCGGTCCCGATGGTCGGGGGTTCGAATCCCCCCGGGCCCATACTTAAATAAAGGTAAAACTAGTAAGTATTTATAAAATAAAGATCACTTATTAGTTAAATTTTTTACGTCTTCTATTTTTTCAGATAATTTCTCTTGCGATGAATTTATTATTGGATTACTAGATTTTGATACTATTTTACTTCCATTAAGTACAAATAAAACTATTAGTATCAATGAAATTATTAATATTATTAATAATATTAATTTTTCCATAGTAAGACTAACAGATTTCTTAACTCTAACCATTTAATTCAGATATATTCTTTGCAATTTCAGAAGATGGTTTGCTTGTACTATTTCCAACTTGCTGTACTTGTCCTCCCAGTTTAGAAAAGTTTCCTGTAAAGAATAAGACTAATACTACTAAAGCTATTAATAAAATTATTATTATCACTAAAGTTTCTAATGATAATGATATAGACTTTTTCTTCATAAAGTAAAATTGTACCTTAAAAATTATAAATAAAAAATAGGCTATTATTGTTGATTATCACAAACCCCAAATATAGCTGCTGAGTATCGTAAAAATTTCCTAATATTTTTTCGGTCACCGGTAGTATGATAGTATTTATAAATATAATATAAAGATAGCTCAACTACTCCTAAGTATTTAGCTACTTCTTCTGGATTTTTATCTCTATTACATTCTATTACTTTACCTAGATAGGACATAAGATCGCCTACAAAAAAGAAATCTTCAGGTTTTTTTACATACTTCAACATTTCTTCAGATATAGCATCTAATAATCCTAATATATATTCATTTTTAGTACTTTTCAATAGATCCTCATAATTAACTTTTACATACTCAAGCCTAAGAGAAACACGATCTTCATTTAATCTTAAACTTTTTATTAAGTTTTCCAATATTTCATCTAATCCTCTCATTAAATAATATTTTTGAAAAAACATATAATTTTGTTTTAAAAATACTAACAAAAAATTTTATAAGATTCTTTATTCTAAGAACTTTATATAAAATTTATCAACCTTTTTTCCAATTGGTTCTGAAGATATAATACCATCTATACATTCTAATTCCACATAATCTATCTTATTTTTGTGTTTTATCAAATATTTAAGAACATCATTTATCTTTAGATTTATTTTTCCAGTAATTTTACCATCTTTTATTAAAGACAATATATAATCTTCTATCAATGTATTTATCTTTTTATAATATTCTTCTTTCTCTTCTAGATTTTTTTCCATAAATTTTATGATATCTTCAAAACCAACCTTATATTTTTCTCTTATATTATTTAATACAATTTCTCTTCGTTCAAATTCTTCAATAATTCTATCTCCAGAAACAAATCTAAACCTTATAATACCATCTGCTATTTTTTCTACAGATAATATCTTTATTAAACCTATTTCTAAGGTATTGTCTAAATGTGTTCCTGAACAAGCTTCAACATCAAAATCTTCTATTTCAACAATCCTTAATATTGTTTCTGGAATAAATCCACCCTGATATATTGTAAATCCATATCTTTTTTCTGCTTCATTTCTAGTTAGATAATATTTTTTTATATTTAGCCCTTTTAATACAATTTCATTTGCCAATCTTTCAATCTTTATTATTTCTTCATATGTTGGAACTTTATAATGAGTAATATCCAATCTTCCTTCATTTTCGTCTTTTTCTGCACCAGCCTGCCATATGTGTTTACCATAAATTGATCTTAAAACACCAGTCAATACATGAGTTGCTGTATGATGTCTAGCAATTCTATATCTTCTATCTTTGTCTATAATTTGTAATATTTCGTCATTTTCTTTTATTTCTAATTCTTTATCTACTTTATGTAAAATAACTTTTTCTACTTCTATAACATCTATAACCCTAGAATAATATTTATTAAATAATTCTAAATCTAATAAATCTCCATCCAAATAGTTTATTAATACTTCTTTTACATAATATGGGAAATCTAGTTGATTTATTATATTTTTAGAAAATTTCCTTATTTCTGATAAATTAAATATATATCCCGTGTCGTGTATTTGTCCACCTTTAGTAGGGTAAAATACAGTTTTATCAAAAACAAGATAATTTTCTACTTTTCCGATATATTTACCTATTTCGTAATATTTTTTCCATGATTCATAGAAAGCTTTGTATGTTTCTTTAAAGTTCTTTAAATCTAGATTTAATTCTTTTTTCTTTTTCTCTCCTTTAGAAATATCTTTATGTTTATTTAGTAACTCATAAAATTTCTTATCAATCTTAATATCTGGGAAAAAGTCTCTTATTATTTCTAATGTTATACCTTCTGTTGTATATAATTTGAATATTGCTTCTGAATCTAAATTCTTTATGCTACTAAGCTTTTTTTCTGCATTTTTTCTAACTTCTATATATTTTTCAAGTTCATAATTCAATATTTCTAAAATTTCCTTTATGTTGTTCTTTAATTCTGGTTCATACCAATCTTCTAATAACCTTAAAATTAGTTTTTCTAGAAAAGAATTCACATTAGAATTCTCAAAATATTTTAATATGAAATAGAACATCCTTCTAGCGATAAGCCTTAAATTATAATTTCCACCAATATTAGAAGGTAATGCTCCATCAGAGATAGCTATATATAATGTCCTAAAATGATCTAGTATAGAATATGTTGCTCTCATTAGTTCTATTTCTCTTCTAAAGTCCTTTCCAAGAATATTTTTTATGTAAGAATTAAAATCTTCAATTGTTTTTTCAGTAAAGTCATATTGAGAGGAATATTTAGAAATTTTATATAATACATCTAAATCTACATCTTTAAATTTATTTGTTATCTCATTTCTTAAAAATTCTAATGAATTTTTAAATACTACATCATATGACGTTGGAGTACCATTGGTTATCCAAGCTATTCTTTCTTGTCCCATTCCCATATCTAAAACTTTTAATTTTTCTAGTTCTATCCAATTTCCATCAATAATTTTATATTGCATATATACCTGATTTGCTACTTCTAAACCTCTTATAAAAAATTCTATTGATGTACCTCCATTTCCACCACCTTCCCACTTATCTTCATGAAATAAGAATTCTTCCATAGGGAACCTATTTTTTTCAAACCAACTGTATAGATCTAAAAAGTATGAATCTTTATCATATTCTTCAGGTTTTACAAATGCATGTTGACCTATCATAACAAATCCAGTATAATGTCTTCCTGTAAGTCCTACATTTTCTATATCATTAAATCTAAGACAAAACTGTGGTATGACTAATTTTTTAGCTGGCGGATCTATATAACCATTAGTTACCCATGGTTGAAAATCTGCAATAGATGCTATTACAAAGTCTAAATCATCCCTCCATCTAGCAACTACTGGATACCTTTTAACTGGTACATATCCCTTAGATTCCATATATCTGGAAAAATCCTCCCAAACCTCTCTATAGGATAACCTTTTACCTACAGGATTTCCAATAAAGCTATAATTTTCATGATCTCCACAAATATCTCTATTTTTATCAAATGTCCAAAAAAATCTTTTGCATATTCTACACTGTTTCCTGTATAACCCAAGATCTTCTAGAGCTCTCTTTGGATATAATTTTTCAAGATTATTTTCAAATAGCACCTTTCTTCTTTAATATTTCATATTTTTGCATAATAAGCAAATCCTCTGTTGATATTTGCCCACCATTTATCAATCTCTTTTGTATTTCATTATATCTATTTATTATTTCTTGTTTTTCTTCTTCATTTATTACAAGATCACTTATAGGTCTAGATGATACAGCATTTACATACTTTTCTAATAAAGATCTTACCTGTTCCTCTAATTCTCTAATCCTATTTCTAATATTTTGAAGATCTTCCCTTAATTTGTTATATTCGGAAAATTTCTTTGACAAGTTTTCTCTTACTTCTTTTATTTGTTGCTTTATTATAGCTCTTTTATTTATATTTTCTTTTATATTCTGACCCAAAATTGCCAACTTTGATTTAAGCGCTTTATATTCATTTCTTAATTTGTCTAATTCTTCCAGAACAATAGATAGTTCTTCATATTTACCTAGTATTTTCCTAATTGCTTTTATTCTATTCCATATTTTCTTTTCTTGAGCATAGCTTAGCAATTCTGTTTGTAATATATATTCCAAAGTTTCTAACTCTTTCTTATATTTATTTATATTTTGTATTATATCCCTATTCTTATCTATATCTTTTCTTTTTTGCTTTATCTCATCTATTTTAGCCTTTATACTATTAATTTTTTCTAATGTTTTCTGCCTTTCTTCCATTAAACTATCTATAATAGATGTATATTCTTGCCTTTTCGATTTTAGTTCTTTTAAATAGTTTAATAATTGCTTAATTTCTTCTCTTAACTCTTTCTTTTTCTTATATAGATTCTTCCTTTCTTCTCCAAATTTTATTAACTCCTTTTTAATATTAATAATTTCCCTGTAAATCTTGCCAACTTCGTTCACGTTAATTTATTATTAACTTAAACATTTATAAATTTTCAAGTCTTAAAAAATATAAAGATTTTAGTTTAAGACATAACAAAGATAAAAATATTTCCTGTATTATAAAATAAAATTTTTAAAACTAAATTTTAGAAGCCAAATAACGATGATAATCCTTCTAATGCTTGCTCTTCTTTCTTTTCTTCTTTTGGTTGTTCTTGTTTTACTTGTTGTTGTGGCTGTGGCGCAACTTGTACCTGAACTGGTGCTCCTACTGATAAGGACTCTTGTTTAATTTTCTCAAAATCTATTCCTTGTATAGCGGCTAATACCGCATTTATCATTGCATCATTTGGTTGAATTCCTACACTGTTTAATACCTTCTTTAAATTATCTGCATTTATCTCTACATTTGCTTCTTTTAGTAACCATACAGCATATATATATTCCATAGCCATTTAATGAAAGTTATTAAGAAATATTTATAAAATTACATAATAATACATTTTACTTATTCAACGGCTCAAACTTTTCAATAAGTTTTTCTATTACTTTTGGTAAGGTTGTATCTCTATAATCTTCAACTCTATGAGGAGTAAATGGACCATGACTTCTTATGTATGAAGCAATTTTGTTAGCTAATCTTCTTGTTTCATCAAATGCTGGATCATCAAATAAATCAGCCGGTCCTACAAGTTTTCCATTTTTTATTTGAAAACCTAAAGCAATAACTCTTGCTGGACCATCAAATCTGGTAGGGTGAGCCTCTTTTACAGATACTGGCATCAAAGGCCCCCAATGTAATCCCCTTAGCCATCCTTTAACTAAGTATGGTAAAGTAAATGGCTCTAATATTTCTCCTAAAGAAGGCAAACCTTTCTGAGCTCTAACTACCATTACTGGATCGTCTTTTCCAACGTATTTACCGGCAATTTCGTTTAATCTCTCTGAAGAAGACACAGCTACTGCCTCATCCTCAGGTATTATACTACCCGGCTTAGGAAATATTCTCTTTACTATAAATCTACTACTATGTCCTATTAAAGCTAAAATCTTATAATAATCTTCTGGTGTATTCATAAAAGTCCTCTTATGATTCTCTAAATCCCAAATTTCAAATTTGAATCCATTAATTAGATTAAGATCTGCATATAAACCTGGTGTGTTGAAAGGATCTGCAAATATTTTAAACAGAGGTAAATTAAAGGCTCCAGCTTCAGTTTTATCTGCCCCAAATACAACTAATGTTTCTGGGGTTCTTTCTAGAAAACTAAGTTCTGCAACACCAGCACCATTTTTTGATATATCTCCATCAAAATTGTTAGTTATAATATCAACGCCAGCACCATAAAGATTTAATTCTTTTGCCACCTTGGTACATTTTTGAAATACTTTAAATGCTAATTCATGAATATTATAATTAGATTCCCCCTTATTATGAGTTAATATTAATATTAGATCGTCCCCCACATGGGTTACATGGAAATCAAATATTAGCTCATCTTTAGCTTCTTCTAATACAGATTCTGCAACATCTAATAAAGCGGGATGTGTTATATGATTTCCCGCCATACTGCCAACGTCTGCTTTTATTACACTCAAGGTTATTTTATTCTCCATATAACAATATTATATATCGGTATTTATAACTATCAAAATAAATATAAATATACAAAGATTTCTTATAGATTATGAAAAGATCTCTGTTAAGTGAAATTCTTGAGATAATACGAGGAATAATAATCTTTTTAATAATATTAATTGGGATGTATTTTATATTAACACAAGTACTAAAAATACAATTCCCATTTTATCAACCAAAATCTTCATCGGTACCAACTCTTGAAATAAAAGAAAATCAGAATTTCAGTAACCAAGAATTAGAATATGAAAAAACAAAAGTTTTTGTAGTAGTGTCAATTCAAAATGGCAACTTTTTTTCATTAGGAAATCTACCTGGAAGTTGTAAATATAACTTATCTTTTTCTTGTATCGGTACCAATTGTCAAGGATTGTCTGTAGGAAAATTCATAGTCGGAAACAAAAAATTAGATTATCTAGTAAATAATACTACAAATGTCTATGATGCTGAAGTACTAATTGGAGAAAATATAGGAATAAAAGTTGTAGGAAAATTAACAGACGGTCAACAATCTGGAATAAAATTGACTTGTAACGGAATGCCCTGCGAATTCATAAAATACGAATCTGAAATATCTCGAAAACAATCTGCATTATTATGTATATTATGCAAAGGAGGAAATGCTTCTTCTCAAGTTTATTATACCTTGGAGAATCCAATAGAAATAGAACTTGAAGCCCCAGGATATAATTATAAGCAGAATATTATACTATACAATAGAACTGTTATTACCTTAGAATTAGATTCTTCATTGCCATATCAAGTATATGCAATATCAATATCTAAAGACAATCCATTAGTAAAACAAATGAACACTGAAGCTAAAAATACATTAAATGAAAGTAATCCGGTTAATAGTGATTTTATTATGCAAAACGTATTTTTTTATGTACTAAAAGACAATAAATATTATATAATACCTTCTTGGTATGCTGGAGAAATATACGACAAATATGTATGGTATGTAAATACATTAGATTTTAGTTCTGAGCAAACCGAATGTGGCTTTTTCTCAGTTTTCATGGGTATAACCGATAAAAATATTAATATGTATGCTTTATTTCCAGGATTTGTTGGAGCATATAAAGATCTTTTAGCCCCTTCAAAATGGAGAATATATTATGACAATGGAGAACAAGTATTCCCTTATTATTATAGTATAGATTCTGATGGGTATGGTTATGGAAGTTTTCCATCAGAAAATGTAATAGAAAGTAAAATAAAAATATTTAGATATTACTGTATTAATATTCCAGATAACAGAGAAAATAAAATTAATATTTATGGATTTGATTTAATAGGTCATAAAAGAAATACTAAAAATTTATATTATAATGGACTATATTTTACTCCTCTAAATAGATATGCTCAGTACTATGTTACCTTTGTTAAAGATGAAAATTCGTGTACTGGTTCATTTTATGAATTTGGTACTCCTGAAAGAAATCCTCCGTTAATATTACCTGGAAATTCGTGGACTTCTAGTTTAGTATTTCTACAAAGTTCAATGATAGACAAATTTTATATGGAATTTGAAAAAAACAGTATTCTTTCTCTTTATATGTATTTATATGTAAATGGTAGTACTATATATGGCAGCGGCTGTGATGCTTATAGTATTTCAATATTTCCAGTAGAACAATTCGCCCAAGTAAGATCATTAAATCAGTTTAAAGGTATTATTGGAGATGGATCTGGAGGGCCAGTTTTATTACCAAATGGCTCTTTTACAACAATATATAATTTCTGTAAAGGACATAAAGAAGGAGAATATACAGGGAAAGTTAAGATAATATTCGAAAAAGGATCTTTTGGTATAGATAGCAAAGGATATGCTGAATTAGAAGGATATAAAGAATATACATCCGTAGATAAAAATTACTATGGAGTTATTTTAACAAATATAAAGAAAAATATTTTAGATGTATATATATCTGCAAGATTATATACTCCATCTTCAGGAAACACACATAATCCTTTATCTCCAATCATTAGCAAAACTGGTCCAAAACTGAATGGATATTATGGTATTTTTTCAGTAACATTTAATGAAGAATACCAAAAAGATTCTTATCCTTTATCTAATTTTGATACTTATAATTTAGATGCTTGGAAAAATTCCAATTTTCCATTAAAGAATTCTATATTAATATCTGGTGGAGTTGGAGAAACAAATAGTAAAGGATATTTAAACTGGTTAGTTATTACATTTAATAAAATAAAAACTTATGAAATAAAATAAAAACTATAAATTTCCATAGTTTTTACCTTTATTTAAGTATGGGCCCGGGGGGATTCGAACCCCCGACCTCCGGCTTTCTCAGGGTCGGCCATATAAGGCCGGCGCTCTTACCCCTGAGCTACGGGCCCATTCCTAATTCTATATGTAAATATAAGATTTTTTTATAAATATTATTTATGGTTTCTGTAAAAGAAATATCAAAAGAAAACCAAATATCGGAAGATTTCTTAAGAAATTTATTCGAATTATCAAAAGAAGAAATTTCCAAATTTTTGTTGGAGCAGGATAAATCAATTACAATTAGTTATGATAAAATAGCTGAAGTATTTCCAATAGAAATATTAGAAAAAATATTCAACAATCCAGACATTTATTTAAAGCAAATTACAGATTACTTTTCTATCAAAATTGGAAAAGGCGTCATAGTAAGAATAAAAAGACTACCTGAAAAGCTAAGATATGTAAGGATAAGAGATATAAGATCTACTCACAAGAATAAATTGATACAAACAGAAGGAATCATAAAAATATCTTCCGAAGTTAGACCATTTATTGTTAGAACAAAATTTCTTCATCAGAGTTGTGGTGGAGAATTTTGGGTAAAAACAGAAAATTTTAGAATAGAATCGCCAAAAAAATGTCCGATTTGTGGAGAAACTTCTGGAAAGTTTATAGAGGTAGAGCATGAAGACATAGACATACAAAGACTTTTAATAGAAGAAACGCCAGATCAAATTGAAAAAGGAGAACAACCAGCTCAAATAACAGTAATATTAACAAATGATTTGTGTGAACCTAAAATGGAGAGAAAAACACTACCAGGTATAAGAGTTAAAATTATTGGAATAGTTAGAGAACTCATACCAAAAAAGAATCAAGCAATATCTGATTTATATATAGAAGCTTTACACATAGAGCCAGTAGATAGAGATATTGAAGATTTAATGATACTGCCAGAAGATGAAAAAAAGATAATTGAGCTTTCAAAAAACCAGAATATATTAGATATAATAGCTAAATCTATAGCACCGGGCTTATATGGAAAAGATTACGATATAATTAAAAAAGCAGTAGCATTACAATTAGTTAGCGGGGGTAAAAAGAAAGTTAACAGATTGGAAGAAAGAAGAAATATACATATACTAATTATAGGAGATCCTGGTGTTGGTAAATCACAATTTTTAAGATATATAACTAAATTAGCTCCAAAATCTAGATATGTTGTAGGTGTTACAGCTTCTTCTGTTGGTCTAACAGCTTCTGTAAGAAAAGATGAAATATTAAAAGGAGGTTGGGTTTTAGAGGCTGGAGCCCTTGTTTTAGCATCCGGTGGAATTGTATGTATAGATGAATTAGATAAACTATCTGAAGATGAACTTATGGCTTTACACGAAGCAATGGAACAACAAACAATTACAATAGATAAAGCAAATATACACGTAACATTAAGAACAGAAGCTTCTATACTTGCAGCAGCAAACCCTAAATTCGGGAGGTGGGATAAGATGAAAAATATAACAGACCAAATAGACCTTCCTCCAACAATAATAAATAGGTTCGATCTAATTTTTATATTAATAGATGAACCTAATCCTGAACAAGATTCATATATAGTTAAAGAAATATTAAAAGGTTTGGATAAAGAGGAACAGCCATTAATTCCAGAAGATTTATTAACAAAATATATATTATACGCTAAAAAAATAGAGCCAGAATGGACAGATAAAGCAAAAGAAGCTGTTGAAAAGTTTTATTTAGAATTAAGAAAAAAAGCCAGTAATAATGCTATACCAATAACTGCAAGACAACTACAATCTATAATAAGATTGGCAGAAGCTTCTGCTAAGATAAGATTATCTAAAATTGTAACAGAAGATGATGTAAGACTAGCTGAAGAGTTAATGATGTATAGTTTAAGACAAGTAGGAATAAATCCTGAAACAAAATCACCAGATATAGATATATTAATGACTGGAATTTCTTCAACCCAAAGGCAAAGAATATCAACATTAATAGATATAATAAAGGATTTAGAAAAAGATTTCCCAAATGGAGTTCCATATGAAGAAATATTAAATAAAGCAAAAGAAAAAGGATTCGAAGAAAGTAAAATAAAAGAAACTTTAGATAAGTTACTAAAAGAAGGATATATATATGAATCTGGTGATAAAAAATATAAGGTTATAAGATGATAATCGCTTTATCAAAAGATCTTAATAATTTAATAGGAAAAAAAGTTGTTTTAATTGGTAAAGTAATAGATATTGTAAATGAAAAAAAATTCATAAAAATAAAATTATTAGATAAGTACGGATATATAGATTTGATCTCTTTTGAATATTTTGATATAAAACTATTTGATACAGTAATGGTTATAGGACTAGTAAAAACATTTAATAATGAAACATATGTAAAAGTTATTGATATCATAAATTTTTACAGTATTGATGATGAACTATTTTGGAGAAAAGCATTTATAAATAAGTATAAAAAAAGAATGAAAAGTAAAAAGATTGTTAGTAGAAAAAAAGTAGATAATAATGCTGAAGAGAAAACAAATAATGAAGAAAAAATATTTTATGATCAAGATGCTATATTATACGAAAATAAAGAAATATTATTAAGAAAAAAGATATTAGATTTTATAAGAAATTTCGGTGAAAAAGATGGAGTAAGTTTTGAAGATATATTAAAAAATTTCGATATTGGTGAAGAAAAACTATATAATATAATAAAAGAACTTTTATCTGCGGGAGAAATATATGAAGTTTCCCAAGGTAGATATAAAGCTATATAGATTTTTAATAATCTAGTAGTATGATACCTTCATATGAAGAAATGCTTAATGAGGCATATGAAGAACTAAAAAAAACAATAGAAGTAAAGTCCTCTACAGAAGGCCTAAAGGTTGTACCTTTGCCAAAAGTAAGCTACGTTGGAAAATGGACTTCAATAGATAATTCTAAAGAGATATGTTACGTATTAGAAAGAAACATAGATCTATTAGCAGAATTTCTACAAAAAGAATTTTCTATACCATCAAAAATAGAAAGTGACAAAAAAATAATATTACAGAAAAAGATTGAATTTGAAAAGATAAAAGAAAAGATAGACAAATTTGTAGAGATATTTGTTAAGTGTCCTGCATGTAAAAAATTAGATACAAAACTAATAAAAATTAATAGAGTCTACTATATAAAATGCACGGTCTGTGGAGCGGAGAGTCCAGTAATCTATAAAATAAGATGATACTTTATAGAGAAATAAAATATAATGATAAAAAAATGGTAATAATATGTGATAAAGATCTATATGGAAAAAAATTTGAAGAAGAAGGAAAAATATTAGAAATAAATGAATTTTTTAAAGGAAGAGAAATTTCAGAACTGGAAGATATAAGTTCCGCATCTGTAATATTCGCTGTTGGAGAAAAATCTATAAGTATACTATTAAATAAAAAAGTTATTGATGAAGACGACCTAAAGAATGTTAAAAAAATACAAAACGTACCATATCTATTTATTATAATGATATGAAAAGAATATGTCCAAAATGCGGTAAGGAAACAGAAAAACTATATAATGGATTATGTTATGTTTGTTATAAAGAAAGTACAGTAAATTTTGAAATAAAAAAGAAAAAAATATATATATGTAGACATTGTAAAAGGGTAAAAATAGATAATAAATGGTATGATAATTTTGATATAAATGAAAATTATGACATAAAATATATTACATGTAATACTTGCAAAAAATTTGTATCAAAGGGACATAATATAATTCTACAAATTAGAGAAATTAAAGATAAAGAAATAATCAACAGAATCATAAGTTTTATTAATAATAATAAAGACGCTATAAAAAAAACAGAAACAAATGATGAAAAAGTAGATTTTTATATAAAAACTAATGATAAAAATATAAAGAATTATATCAAATTTTTAAAGAATTTTGGAAAACTTAAAATAACCAGAAAACTAAAAGGATATGATAAACAAAAATCTAAGAAAAAGTATATTATAACTATTTTGTTATTTTTAAATTTAAACAGTAAAAATTATTAAACTTTATGGTAATTATGTATGTTATGGCTTTAGAAGACAGCTTAAGGAGAAGAACAGCTAAAAAGAGAGAAGAAGACGAAGAAGAAGATGAATGGGATGAAGAACTAGAAGAAGAGTGGGAAGAAGGAGAAGACGAATGGGAATTTGAAGAAGAGTGGGAAGAAGAAGAATGGTAAATAACTAAACTTTATGTTTATTTTTTTAAATGCCCAATTTTTACAACTCAGAGGATATACCAATTCCTAAAGGAAGACAAGTTATTGGAATAATAGAAGAAGTTGTTGGATGGGCTCATGCCAGAGTAAAATGTTTTGATGGAAAAACAAGAATATGCAGAGTACCAAAAAAGTTATCTAAAAATGTATGGTTAAAGAAGGGATTATATGTCTTAGTTGAACCTTGGGAATTGCAATCTGATGAACGAGGAGATATTCTTTATACATATACAGAAAATGAAATTGAATGGTTAAAAAACAAGGGATATATAAAGGTTGAAGAAGAACTTTAGGTCTTGGGCCCGGGGGGATTCGAACCCCCGCCATCGGGTCTGGAGCCCGAGATCCTACCACTAGACTACGGGCCCTAAATGTGTCTATAGTATTATAAACTTTTATATTTTAGAATAAATACTCGTATAAAAATAAAGCTAAAATAACTAAGACTTCCTCCATCTCTAATATTTCTTGTCTATTTTCAATTCTATTTTTTTCTTCTTCGGAATTATTGGAGCTTATATTTTTATATTTTTCCTCCATCCTTATTTTTCTTTATTATATCCACTGGAAATAATATTATAACTTTCTGATTAGGATCTGTAGATATTTCAGTAAGTGTGTGTAATAATCTTAATGTTATAGCATCTGGAGATTTAGATAATATATTTGCAGCTTCTTGCAAATTTTTAGCCGCAGTTATTTCTCCTTCAGACTTTATTATAACAGCTCTTCTCTCTCTTTCTGCTTCTGCCTGTCTAGCTATAGCCCTTTTTATTTCTTCTGGTATTATTATATCTTGAATTTTAACTCCAGTAATATCTATTCCCCATGAATCAACAACTTCATCTACTATTTTTCTTACTTTTTCTCCTATTTCATCCCTTTTTTGTAAAAGCCCGTCTAATTCTACATCTCCAATAACATCTCTTAAAGCTGTTTGAGAATAAAGAATTGTTGCTTGTTTGTAATTTTCAACATTTATAATTGCCCTTTCAGGATATTCTACTCTAAAGAAAACAACACCATTTACCCTTACAGGTACATTATCTTTAGTTATAACTTCCTGTGGTGGTATATCTATAGATTGTACTCTTAAACTGATTTTTTCTAATCTTTGAATAATTGGTATTACCCATATTAAACCTGGTCCTAGTAGTCCACTATATCTACCTAAAGTAAATAATACCCCACGTTCGTATTCGAAGATAACTTTAATTCCAGAAAGTATATAAATGAGTAAAATAAATCCAAAAAATTTTGCTAGAACACCACCATATTTCAAAGCTATCAAAGAAAATGCAAGCAAAACAAAAAATATGGTCCACTGCAAATTATTTCTATAAACACCCATACTCTTTATGTTGCAGATATATTTTTATATCTTATGTAATAGCGTTACTAGAAGTAACCTAAGATATACTTTTTTGCTATTTCATTAGCAAAAGATAATCTATCTTTCGGATTAAAATTTTTTATGTACCCATAAAAATTCGCAGCATTCCAAGTATCACCAGCTCCAGTAATAACTTTCGGACGTTCTTTTTTTACATTGATTATTATGTCATCTGGTAAAGTATATGTAAAATCTGAAGTATGAATATCTAAATGTTCTAAATTTAATTTTTTAAATAATTCCTTAGCTTTATCTGTTATACTACCATTTATTTCAAAAAATTTAGACAAAAAATTTAGTTCATTTTCATTTAAACTCAAAACCCAAACCCCATATTCATTTATTATTCTGACTAAGTCCTTAACCCTATTTTTAGCCACAGTAAGGTCCCCAACATCAAGATAAACTTTTGCATTTGTTTCTCTTAGTATATATTCTAATAGATCATTAGATTTTTCATTGTTATTCCAATTACCAAAAACTATATAATCCGAATGTTTTAATATATTTTCATAAATTTTTATTTCATTACTTCCAATCTGAATTCCTTTAGGATCAGTTAACATGATATTTTTATCTTCACTCTCCAAAGCTACAGTAACAGAATCTTCTGTTTTTGTAACAAATAAATTAATTGGTAATTTATTTTTTTCTATATATTCCTTTATTAAAATTTCTCCAATTTTTCCAGTAAATACTATAAGATTATGTTCTATTCCTAATTTTGCTAAAGCTATAGAAAAATTTGTAGCATTCCCACCAAGTTTTATATAATTTTTAGTCCAAATATTACCTTCTTTTTTATTTAACTTATAATCTCTAACTATTACATCTATAAAAATATCTGGCAAAACCGTTATATCCATATAACTTTATTTATTTTTCAAAATTAACAAAAAATTTATATAAAAATAAAAGCTATTTAACTTCTATTTTCTTCTCTTTTACTTCTAATACTTGTCCTACACCTATAGTAATATTCATATCTCTAATTGCAAATCTTCCTAAAGTAGTTCCTGGGAAGTCTTGGAATTTTTCTACTACTACTGGCTTTATAGGTACAAATCTTACGATTGCTGCATCTCCTTTCTTTATTGTTGAAGGATTCTTTTCTACTTCTTGTCCAGTTCTTGGATCTAATCTTGATACAATCTCAACAATTTTTGCAGCTACTGTTGCTGTATGTATGTGTAAAACTGGTGTATATCCTACAGCTATTTGAGATGGATGATTTAATATGAATATTCTTGCTGTAAATTCTTCTGCAACTTTTGGTAATGGTTCTCCAATTTTGCCTGCAACGTCTCCTCTAGATATATCTCCACTTTCTGGTCCTTTTACGTTAAATCCTATGTTATCTCCTGCTACAGCTTCATCTAATCTTTCATGATGTATTTCTATTGATTTTACTTCACCTACAACTCCATTAGGCTTTTTAGACGGTAAGAATATAACCTTATCTCCCACCCTTAATCTTCCAGATTCAACCTTTCCAGTTGGTACTAGACCTACCCCTTTAATGTTATATATATCCCCTATTGGAATTCTTAATGGTTTGTCTACCAATCTTGGAGGTTGGTCATATAGATCAAATGCTTCATATAGTGTAGGTCCATTATACCATGGCATATTCGGAGATTTCTTAGTAACATTTTCGTCATCTTTATATGCAGAAATAGGAACTACAGCCTTTATCTGATTTTCTTGATATCCTATAGCCTTTGCTAATTGTAATACCATATTTTTTACTTCTTCAAACCTTTTCTGATCATAGTTAACAGCATCCATTTTTGATACTGCAATAATTAATTGTGATAATCCTAAAGATCTTAACAATATTAAATGTTCTCTTCCTTGTCCTTCAGGACTTAATGCTGTCTCTGCTTCACCTTTAGCAGCAGATACTACCAATACTGCAGCATCAGCTTGTGCAGAACCTGTTATCATATTCTTAATAAAGTCTCTGTGTCCTGGTAAATCTAATATTGTAATTTCATATTTTTTTGTAATTATCTTTACTGCAGTTGGATCTATGGTTACACCTCTTTCCCTTTCTTCTTTTCCTTTATCTAATAAATAAGCTATATCTTCAGTAACTTTTCCTGTTTCTTGTGCAATCTTTTTTGCTTCTTCCAATATTTTCTGATCCACCAATCCCAACGATATTAATAATCTTCCTACTAATGTTGACTTTCCATTATCTACATGCCCTACTACAGCGAGGTTTAAGTGTGGCTTTTCCTTTGGCATAACACTAATATTATTAATAAGGTATATAAATATTGATCAAAAACAAAAATAAAAACTTATAACAGCTGGCTAAATATTTGATCGAATATTTCATATGGTAATGCTCCGGAAAATACTATCAATATATACTTGTTATCTGGAGTTGAATAAATTTCATAAGATAATCCATATACTTTTAATCTATCCAATATTTGTCTTACATTTTTTATTTTTTGTAGATCAATATTCGATGTTTTTACAGATATTACAAATGAAGGTGTACCTCCAATACCATAATTGTCTGAAGCTTCTTTTAGTGATCTATCCATATATCTGTACACTTCTGGATCTTCCAAACATTTATGTATTTTACTTATATCTACTAACATTTTTCTAGACTGTAAATATTCATCAAAGTATTCTCTTACTTCGTCAACACTTGATTTTTTAACCCATTCTGATTGTTTTTCAAATAAGAAGCTCTTAAATTTTGCCCAGCTATCTACTCCATATTCTTTATATACACAAACTGAGTATGCTCCAGATATATTTGCGTATGGGTGTATGGAATAAAGAGGATAAAGCTTATACACGAAAGCTATCTTTCCTGTTTTAATATAGTTCTCTTCTATTTGCTTAAATGATCTTAAGTAGAAAACAGCACAATAAGGACATTGATATTCTGCATATTCAAATAATACTACCTTTGCATTATTTAGATCCCCCATTACGGCATCATATTGAGATATTTCAGGTAGTGGTGCTGTTGGTAAAGTTTGTAAATATAAATCCCAACTACTAGCATTAGTATATTTAAACTGTGGCATAAAAGAAAGCATAAGATAAAATGTGGCTATATTTACCAATGAAATTATCACTGCTAACATTATTATGCCTTTAATGTCTAAAGAAATTTTGATTCTTTTTATATCAATCCCTTTACCTTCATCAATGTTTTGTCCTTTTAATTCCTCTTTTTTTTCAATATTATTTCTATTTTCGGCCATTTAAGTATTTGGATAGTTAAGAATTTAAGATTAATATCATAATTTATATAAGTTATGGTAGAATATCGGATCTATGAATAGGCAAACTTTGAGAGATATAGAAAATTTAGTCAAAGAGTTCTGGACCAAGAATTTTATATATGAGAAATGGGCTTTAATGGGTGACAAAGATAAAAAGTTTATTTTCTTAGAAGGGCCGCCATATACAACAGGATCTCCTCATCTAGGTCATGCATATAATAGAGTACTAAAAGATGTTATATTAAGATATAAAAAGAAACAAGGATTTGATGTATGGATACAAGCAGGTTTTGATATGCATGGGTTACCAATAGAAAATAAAGTTGAAAACAAGTTAAATATAAGAAATAAAAAAGAAATAGGGAAAAATATTGAATTATCAAAATTTATTGATGAATGTTATAATTTTTCTTATGGATCTATGTCAGAATTTACAAAATTCTACTACTTAATAGGCCACTGGATAGACATTGATAATCCTTATCTTCCAATAAAAAATGAATATATAGAAAAAGTATGGGAAGCTATATACAAAGCAAATGAAAAAGGCTTATTATATGAAAATCAAAAACCTGTTTGGTGGTGCCCACATTGTCAAACATCTTTGGCAAAACATGAAATAGAATTAGGATATGAAGATCCATCATATACCCCTCTTAAAGATACTTCTATATATGTAAAGATAAAAGCTAAGAATAAAGATAATACATATTATATAATTTGGACAACAACCCCATGGACCTTAACATTTAATCTAGGAATAATGGTAAATCCAGAAGTTAAATATGTAAAAATAAAAGTAAAGAAAATGTACATTGAAAATATAGAAATAGATATGAATAAAAAAGAAACAAAAAACATTAAGATAAAAACTGAAGATAATTATGAATATTGGATAATTGCAAAAGATGTTTTAGAAAAATTAATGAATAAATTTAATATAAAAGATTATGAAATTGTTGAAGAGTTTGAAGGATATAAACTAGAAAGTGAAGAATATATACCAGTTTTTTATGAAGAACTGGGTAATATATTGGATAATATAAAAGAGGAAAATCCTAATGCATTTAAAATATGGCTATCTAAAGAGTATGTAACTACTGAAGAAGGTACTGGACTCGTCCACGCAGCTCCTGGTTGTGGACCAGAAGACTTTGAAGTTGCACAAAAATATGGTGTAAAGCCATTTAATACTACAAATGAAGAAGGAGTAATTGAAAAATTAACTCAGGAATTCAATGGATTAAAGGCTAAATTTGATGATGATAAATTTATACTAAAATTAGTAAAAAAGAAATCATTAGTATTATTTGAATGGTATGAGCACGACTATCCTATATGTTGGAGATGTAGAACTAGGTTAATAATAAGAACTACCTCACAATGGTTTATAAATGTTGGAAAATTAAAAGAAAAATTGTTAAAGGATTTAAAGAATGTATATTTCGTACCAGAATCTGCTAAAAATTTATTTGAAAATAATATATCCTTCGCTCCAGATTGGGTAATAACTAGACAAAGATATTGGGGAATACCACTTCCAATATGGAAATGTAAAAACGGACATGTAAAAATTGTTAAAAATGTAAAAGAACTAGAAAAATTAACTGGATATAAATTTAAGAAAATAGTTATAGCTATAAAAATTTCAGAATATGCTGAAGAAATGCTAAAAAGGTATTTCAAAGAACATAAAATAGTAAAATTAGAAAATATTAGCTTTGAGGAAATTTTAAGATTGTTAGAAAATGAATATGAAGAAAACATAATATACTTAGTAAATAAATTTGATTATGGAATATTGGAAAAAATTAAAGAAAGATATTACTTAGTAAGAACTCACGGTTTCATAGATTACGACTTAATATTTATATATAACTATAACCTACATAGACCATATATTGATTCTTTTACATTCAAATGTAAAATATGCGGGGAAGAAATGACGAGAATACCCGATGTATTAGATGTATGGATAGATTCTGGATCTGCTACATTTGCTACAAATACATATCCTGTCCATTTCATAACAGAAAACAAAGACCAATTAAGAGGTTGGTTTTATTCACTAGCCGTTTGGGGAGAAATATTTTATGACGATATACCATATAAATCAGTATTGGTTGGTGGATATGTACTAGACTCTCTGGGAAGAAAAATGTCTAAGTCTCTGGGTAATGTAATATCACCTGAAGAAATTATACAAAAATATTCTATAGATACTATGAGATTATTCTTAGTTACAGCTACCGGAGCATATGAAGATCTAAAAGTATCTTGGGATGACATAAAAGTTAAATATCAAACATTAAATATTTTATTAAATACAACCACATATTTATTAGAATATTCAAAGTACTACAAAGTAAATCCGTCAAAAGTTAATTTAGATAAATTAAGATTCGAAGACTTATATATATTACATATATCCGAAAAAACAAAGAAAGAAATATATGATAATTTAGAAAAATTACATACTTGGATTGCTGGAAGATTGTGGGAAAATTTAATTCTAGAATTATCTAGAACTTATATAAAATATACTAGAGACAGGATAAAAGAAGATCCAGAAACAGTTCTAGGAGTTATATATAAAGTTTTATACAATATAATAGATATTGGTTCAATCTTTGTACCACACATTTCAGAATATATATATCAAAAATTAAAAGAAGAATTTGGAGGAGAATACCAATCTATAACATTAAAACCTTTAGAAGAAGTTTATGATAAATTTATAGATAAAAGTGGAAAAATAGAAGAAGAGATGGACATAATAAAGGAAATAGTAGAAAATGCTTTATCTCTTAGAAATGATATAAAAATAAACATAAGAAGACCTCTAAAAACACTTTACATTTATTACAAAGAGGAAAATAACAAAACAAGAAAAATAATTTCTGTAATATCGAAAGAAGAAATTAGAGAATTACTGAAAGAAATAATAAATGTAAAAAACATAATAGCAATCCATAAACAAAATATAGACAAAGAGATAAAGTACGAATTTGATACAACCATAGATAAAGAGTTAGAGGAGGAATGGATATATAGAGAAGTTAGAAGAAGACTACAAGAAGGAAGAAAAAGATATGGATTAAGAAAAGGTCAAAAAGCTAAGATAATCATATACTCTGATAAAAAGATTTTAGAAATAATAGAAAAATACAAGAATAAACTAGAAATAGAAACAGATTCTGTAATAGAAATAAAAGAAAGTTCTAAAGGCTTGGAAAATTATGAAAAGGTTCTGGAATACGACTTCTTCTATAGGGTATACAACTTATAAATTTTTTATACATCTTTAAAAAATGGCTACATGGAAATTAGTAAATGTGGTTGCAACAGTAAGCTTTAATATAAAGCTTCCTCTAGATTTGATTGCTACAAAATTAGAAAATACAAGATACGATCCAGAACAATTTCCGGGACTTGTATTTAGACCAGATCCTAAAAGTAGGAAAACAGCACTAATATTTAACTCTGGAAAAATAAATGTAACTGGAGCAGAGGGAGAAGAAGACGTAAAAGAAATAGTTGAAAAAATTAGAGAAAAATTGAAAGAAATAGGAATAGACCTGCCAAATAAATATGAAGTTAAATTCCAGAACTTCGTAGTTAGGGGTAAATTCAAATACGATTCCATAGATATATTAAGGATGGCTGAAGAGATAGATGGAGCTCAATACAATCCAGAACAATTTCCAGCAGTTATAGTACCATATAATAAGGATAATATCAATGTAAAATTTACTGTATTTAGTAACGGTAACTTCATCTGCGCCGGACTTAAAGATGTAAAAAAAGTTAAAGAAGTTGTAGAATCATTTGAAAATGAAGTTTTATCAAAGTATTCTATAAAATAAATTCATTTTTAAAAGGTTTTTCAAAAATATCTTAAAATGGAAGTTAAAAGTGGTACTACTATAGTTGCTATAAAGTTCAAAGATGGAGTAATATTAGCATCGGATAAAAGGACATCTGCTGGATTTATAATCTTTAATAAACAAGCAGAAAAATTACATCAAATAACCGATACTATAATAATGGGTGCTGCTGGATTAGTTGGGGATATAAATTATGTAGTAAAATTACTTAAAGCAAATGCAAAATTAAAAGAATTATCTTCTAAAAATAGAGTATATGCTAAAGAACTAGCAAATTTATTGGGTCTATTATTTAATCAATATAAATATTTCCCATTCCTTACAGAGGTCATAATTGCTGGTAAAGATGAAAATGATTATTATATATACACTATAGATGAAGCTGGAGGGATATCAAAATTTAAAGATTACACTTCTACAGGTTCTGGAATGCTCTACGCATTAGGTGTATTAGAAGCAGAATATAAAGAAAATATGGATTTATCTGAAGCAAAAGAATTAGCTAAAAAAGCAGTAAAAGCGGCTATAGAAAGAGATATGGGATCTGGAGATGGAATAGAAATATGGGTATTAACCGATAAAGGACTTGAAAAAGAAGTATATACAATAGAAAAAATGGCTAAAAAAAACATAAATTAATTTTTAAACATAATAAATAATTTAACTATATTACTTTACATTAATTTTTCATGATGAATTCAATAAAAGACCAAATAATTAAAGAATTCAATGATGACGACATAGAAAAAATAAGTTTTGAGGCAGCAAAGATAGTAATATATGTAAATAAGAAAGACCTATTTATTAATGGTATAGAAATTGGAAAAAATCTTGCACAAAAATATAAAAAAAGGATTGAAATAAGAATGAATCCAAAACTATTAGAAAGCGATGAAAAAATTAAAGAGAAAGTTTTGAGTATATTAAATGGTATAAAGATAAAGGATATCTATATAGAAAGACATAGATCTGTTCTAGTAATTGAAGCTTATAATCCAAATCTAGTTAATGAAAAATTAGAACAAATAAGAAGAGAAACTTTGTGCTCTGTTTATGTGAAACGAGCTCCTTTAAAATCTTCTAAAATAATAAATGCTGTAAGATCCTATCTTCACAAAATATCAAAATATAGATCAGAATTTCTAAATAATGTAGGAGAAGTTATAGTATCTAAAAGAATTGAAAAAAATAAATATCCAAGAATTATATTTTTAGGATCTGCAAGAGAGGTGGGAAGATCTGCATTTTTATTACAGACAAAAGAAAGTAATATACTATTAGATTGTGGGCTAGGTGTTGGTAATTATGCAGAAGACAAATACCCATTTATTAATATTCCAGAATTTGATATAAATTCTCTAGATGCTGTGATTATATCACATGCTCATCTAGACCACATAGGATTCTTGCCTTACCTATTCAGAATAGGATGGAAAGGACCAATATATTTAACTGAACCTACTAGAGATGTTGGAGCATTAGTTATGTTAGATTACATAAAAGTAAGTAATAAACAGCTAAAGCAAGCAATATATGAAGGAAAACATATAAGAGACTTCCTTAAACATACAATAACTTTATATTATGATGAAGTAACAGATATTACATCTGATATAAAAATAACATTTAAGAGGGCCAATCACATATTAGGTTCTGCTATGGTACATATAAATATAGAAAATAAACACAATATACTTTATTCTGGAGATTACAAATATTTTGGTACTAAATTATTAGAAAGGCCAGACACTAGATTTGTTAGATTAGAAACTTTAATAACTGAAAGTACATATGGTGGTAATAATGATTTTCATCCAAATAGGGAAGAAACTGAGAAACAATTTATCTATGATATAAAAGAAACGATTGAAAAAGGTGGGAAAGTATTAATACCTTCTTTAGCTGTGGGAAGGGCTCAAGATATAATATTAACATTAACAGAAGCTATGGATAATAAAATATTACCAGAAGTAAATATATACTTAGAAGGTATTTTATGGGAAACTTCTATGATTCATACAGCATATCCAGAATTTTTAAGTACAGA
>Ga0105156_1000007_pt1 | contig 26190 bp, 25 predicted proteins | sample SSWtaG_3_FD_89673 | JGI IMG/M metagenome (GOLD analysis project Ga0105156, IMG submission 89673) | Hot spring microbial communities from Sandy's Spring West, USA to study Microbial Dark Matter (Phase II) - SSWTFFsm_matched | ecosystem: Environmental > Aquatic > Thermal springs > Hot (42-90C) ...
CTCGAGGTCGCCCTTGCTCACGAGTTCCATGACTATCCTGCTAGAGCCGAAGAGCGGGAGACAGGCCTTGTCGACTATGGGGATGTCGTCAAGCTCTTCGTGAGTGTGCCTCGTCTTAAGGGGGGGCGTCGCGGGTTCGACTATCGTCGTCCACCCCATTTGAGCGTACCTATGGCCTATGAAGGTCGTCGAGGGGGCCGTGAGGCCCACTCCAGACCTGCTCATCAAAGTAGCCTTGAACCAAGATCTCCTATGATCGTGAGGGGTCATTATCCTGCCTGCATTGAACTTGGGACCTGCAACATGAGTGTGGAGGTCGACCCCTCCTGGCATAACCAGCTTGCCCTTGGCGTCTATCACCTTGGCCTTGCCCTCTATGGTTGATGGGTCGACTATCTTGCCATTGGCGATGCCTATGTCCATGACTTCGCAGTTCACGTTGTTTATTGGGTCTATTACATAGCCTCCTCTTATTATCAGGGGCTCATTTCTCACGGGCCTTGACCTCCTTAACCTTTTCTATGAGCCTTTCCAATACCTGGACATCGTCCATCAAGCCCTTGCTCTCGAGAGCCTTCTTAACCCTCAAGACCACGTTGTCCATCCTGTAGCAAGAGCCCTCGGCGTCCACCCCGACCATCTTCGTGGGGATGTAGACGTCGGCGATGCTGGCAGTGAGCGACCACTTGGGGTCCACGACTATTAAGGGGATCTTGGCTAAGTGCCGTAAGGCTTGGGCTGGGAAGTGAGCGGCCGGGTCGCTCGCTATCACCATCGCCGCGTCGACCTCTCCTCTTACCAATAGGTCTATGGTAGACGTCACGCCCGGGTTGTACCTCGGGTAGCCCCTACTGAAGTCTATGGCGTAGGGGTAGCCCGTCAGCCAAGCGAAGAGCTGGTTGTTGCCGGCCACGTTCCAGTGGCCCCTCATTAGGTTCAGGCTGAAGAGGGTCCAGTCGTTCAGCGCCTGAACAAGCCTTATGGCCGCCTCTATGTTCCTGTTCCTCGCCGACGTAGCGGTAAGCCCTAGGCCGTAGTAGATGACGCCAAAGCTCGCTGACATCATGAGGTCAGCCATCTTCACTATGGTCTCTCTGGGCACGCCAGCCACTTCCTCCTCTTCTAGCTCGAGCCCCTTGACCACCATCAGCAAGGCCGTCAAGAGCTCGTAGTCCATCCCGGGCTTCACCTTGACGAACATGTCTGCTATCTTCGTAGCCTCGGTCTCCCTCACGTCGACCACTATTACCTTCCTCTCGGTCCTCCCCTTGATCCTCGTACCCCTAGCCAAGGCCGAGTACCTCACGAAGTGCCTGGGGTGCGACGCAGGTGGGTTGCAGCCCCAGAACACCATGAGGTCTGCGTAGTCCCTCAGGTTGCCCAGCGTTGACGTCACTATCCCGTAGTGCTGGACGCCCATGATACTGGGCCCGTGGCAGAACGTGGCCAAGCAGTCGATCACTCCCCCAACGAGCTCCGCGAGCCTGACACCGAGCCTAGTCGCCTCATTCGACGTCTCGCTCCAGCCGAAGAGCAGGGGATACTTGGCGTTCACAAGTATCTCGGCGGCCCTATCTATTGCCTCATCGTAGCTCACAGGCTTAAGGCGATCTTCGGCCCTTATGAGGGGCGACTTCACCCTTTCGGCTGCGTAGGACTTGAACTTGGCCAAGGACCTTGCGCAGGCGTTCCTTACGTTAGTTATTATCCCTCCCTTGACCTCGAGTACCATGTCGTCGCAGCAACAAGCGCATATCGTACACACGTGATCTTCGAACACCCCCTCTCCTTCGAAATCCATGGGGCTCATGAAGTACTCCACTGGCACCTTGAGGGGCTTCTTGCCCGAATTCCTGAAGACCATCTCCTCGACCGATAGCACCGGCTCGTCCGTGGGCTCTACGAATGCCTTCAAGTCCTTAAAGAAGGGCATGCCGGTGCTCCTAGTCTTCGCCGGTATCACGGCGTTGGCCCAAGGGCCGAGGGGTATGAAGACCAGTCCCCTTGGGTTTCCTTTGTAAGTAGAAGCCCTGACGACCACTGAGCCCGCCTCGGTCGTCACCTTGACGTTTGAGCCCTCCTTCACCCCGAGCTCGACCATGTCCTCTGGGTTCATGAAGCAGACCGCCGCTACGTCGACGTAGTCTTTGACGTGGCGGCTGGTCTCTATCTGCACTCCCTGCCTCAAGGTCCTCCCGGTAACGAGTACGGCTTCGAGGCGCGGCATGAGCTTCACTCGCGCTTGGGGGGCAACTTCTCCAATAGCTTCCTCTTAGTGGCAAGCTCGCCGCTGGCCCTGTGCGGCATTCTGAACACCTGGTCCACGCCCTTCTCTATTTCTCGGGCTTCGTCGGCGAGCTTAGCTGCGTACCTCATCAACTCGTGGCCAGCGGCCACTAGCGGAACGTACTTCTCCCACTCTTGGACCTTGAAGCAACCCTCTGTGGTTAAGTCGGCCACCTTCCGAGCAGCCTCAAAAGCAGCCATGGCCTTGGCGTAGGCATATGGGTTAGAGAGGCCAGAGCTCTCGAGCGCCAGCTCCTTCGTCACAACGAGCTTCGGCAACTTCGCCTCCTCTCCCTTCTTAATGGAGGCTATGACCTCGTCTATGGCCTTAACTATGAGGTTGAAAACGCCTGTTATAGCCAACACCCTTATGATGTCTGAGTTGAAGAGGGCCATCTCTGTGGGATCCAAGAACTCCCTTCGAGCCCCTATCATGGAGTCCGCTTCGACTATTATGTAGCCGAAGCCCCCTTCCTCGAGCTTGCTGATGGCCTTCCTCGCCGGGGCGTCAGATATCACCACTACAGGTACGTTTAGTGATTTGGCCATTTCCCTAGCCTTGGTCGGCCCGGGCAAGGCTGCGTTGGGGCTCGCGATTATCACGAGTTGTGGCTTGAACTGCTCGAGTACCTTCATGACCTCCTCGGCTTCTTCAGGCGTTAGCTTAGCCCCGCTCGACACGACCCTGACGGTTATGTCGTTTCTATCGGCTCTCTCATCAAGTAGGTACTCAAGGAGAGGTGCGCAGCCGATGCAACCTAACTTCACAACGCCTACTCTAACAGGGGCTTGCTCACCCAAGGCAAAGACCTCCAAGCCACTCCATTTGTCTATTGAGGTGAGGAGAAAAGCTTTACTCCCCGCATCAAGAACCGAAAATTTTTAGCCACAACGAGTTTGAGAGTTAGAGCCAGGTGGTGTATTTGTCGTTCAAGGTAGGGGATGTGGAGATTGAGGACACATTTGCCGAGGCCTTTCCGATGTACGCCACCAGGCTTCTCATAACGGCCTTAAACGAGAAGTGGGCTCTGACGGCGGCTAGAGTGGCCACGGGCTTCGCGACCTCGATAATAATGTCCCCTGCAGAGGCCGGAATCGAGAGGTTACTCCCCCCTGAGAAAACCCCTGACAAGAGGGTTGGAGCTCTGGTACACATATACCACAGGTCAGTGCCTGAGCTGAAGTTACAGACGATAGCTAGGGTCGGCCAATGCATCTTGACCTGTCCGACGACAGCGCTCTTCGACGGGATACCAAAGTCCAAGAGGAAGATGCACATAGGTGAGGCCCTCGCTAAGTTCGGAGACGGATTTGAAGTCAAGGACACTATGTACGGCAAGGTCGTTTGGAGGATACCAGTGATGGAGGGAGAGTTCGTGCTCGAGGACACCGTCGGGGTGGTCAAGGCGGTTGCGGGAGGAAACTTCTTCATCTTGGCCTCGAGTCACGAGGCCGCTCTAGAGGCCGCTGAGAAGGCCGTTGAGGAGATTTCTAAGCGGTGCAAAAACGTAGTCTTGCCTTTTCCCGGGGGCATAGTGAGGTCCGGCTCCAAGGTGGGCTCCTTGAAGTACCCCAAACTGGTAGCTACGACTAATCACTTGTACTGCCCAGCTATAAGAGACAAAGTCCCAGACACTAAGATTCCGGAAAACGTGAAGAGCGTCATGGAGATAGTAATTAACGGACTGGATGAAGAGTCTGTCGCGAGGGCTACCGGAGTCGGAGTAAAAGCTGCTTGTAGCGTTAGAGGCGTCGTCAAGATCACGGCGGGCAATTACGGGGGCAAGCTAGGCCCCTACAAGATATACCTCAAAGACGCTATCAAGCTCGCGGAGACCTCTTAACCTTCTTCACCACGACCACTGGATAGTGTGGGAGAGAGTCGAGTGCTTCCCACGTGATTTCAGTAGCTTTGAGGCCCAGCTTTTTCTCCACTTCGAATATAGTCCTCCCGGCTCCAGGTCCTCGAGCTCTGTCGGCTAGTTCAGAGACTATGAGGAGCTCGTCCAAGTCTAAGTCTCGCGGTGAAAAGCCCAAGGGCGTCGCGTAGGGACTGAAGAACCTGTCGAGCGCTCGCGCCACTAAAAAGGATATGGGGCCCAAGTTCACAGAAGAGGGCATCTCGGTCTTCCTAGAGGTCAGGATGAGCCTTGGCACGGGCTTGAACCTGTAGCACTTGTCGCTGTCCGCTATCACGATGCGCACGTCTACCTTTAACCTCTTCGCTACATGCTCTCGGATCTCGCGAGCGATTTCGAACGGCTTCTCGAGAGGGAGGGAGGCGAGGTAGCCCGGGAGGTTCGTCGTGTCTATCCCAGCCTCCGAAGTCGGCTTGAGGGCTTGAAGCAGGCCGCCGACTCTCAAGGCGAGCTTCTTGTGGCGCGCGCCGTCGACTAGCGGATAGTTCCTGAGCAGACGTAGAGTCTCCGGAGAGAGCCTACACACGCGGCCTAAGAGAGAGCCCCACAGCAATCTCGTGCTCAAGTAGGTCACGACCTTGCTGTACGGGTCGCTCTTTATCGTGGACTCGTCGTATATCAGCCCCAATGCTACTGAGAGGGCCTTCTCCGATATCACCACATAGTCTTCGTCTAGGGCTACGCCCCTCACCATCTCGACTATCTTGTTCTTGAAATCCGTCTTAGGCCTCCAGATCTCAGACCTCAGCGGTATCGCTATGTAGTTCCTCCACCTCACAACCCCGCTCATCATCTCTTCGCCTTAGATATCAAGAACCTCACTATCTTGGCGGCCACGTTCACTTTAGTGACGGTCTGTAAGCCCATCCAGCCCGGCTGGCTATTTACCTCGGTCAACAAGTATCCCTTTGACGGCGACTCTATTACATCCACCCCAGCTACGTCGCAACCCAAGACCTCGCAGGCCTTCAACGCCAAGTTCACTAGCTCCTCGCTGGGAGTCAAGGGCACCGGCTTCGCTCCCAAAGCTATATTCGTCTTCCAGCCAGCCGAAACCCTCTGCATCGAGGCTACGATCTCGCCCCCGACGACGAAAACCCTTATGTCTCTCCCGCCGTGAGGTATGAACTCCTGCAAGTAGAGCACATGCCTCAGAAAGTGGAGGTCCGAGACGACCCTCTTGGCCACGTCCTCATCCTTCAGCCTCGAGACCCCGAAGCCCCGAGAGCCGTAAAGAGGCTTGACAACAACGTCCTCCCCCAATTCGTGATAGGCCTTCAACGCCTCTACGGGGTTCTCGGTCACCACGGTTCTAGGCACGGGTAGCCCGTGCTCCTCTAGCAATGCCAACGTCGTGAACTTGCTCATGCACTTCTCTATAGCTGACGGCTTATTCACTACAGGCAAACCCGACCTCTCGAGCTTGTGCAACAGGTCTATTCTGAAGAAGCACTCGTCCACCGAGCACCTGCCTATCGGCCTGACTATGGCTATCGATAGCTCCTTTACTAGGTCGACGCCATCGTAGGTTATAGAGGGCTCAAAGCCTACGTTCACCCTTACTCTGTTAAACCTCATGGAGAAGGGTTCGTGGCCCGCCTTTATGATCTCGTCCCTTAGCTTGCGAGAGCACCAAGAATGCTCATTTCGCGTGAAGATCCCTATCTTCATTTAGACCTTGCCCCCTCCCAAGACCTTGGAGAGAGAGGTCCTTAACTTATCGTATGTCGACTCCAAAAGCTCCGGAATGACCTTGACGCGCGCTATTACGGGCATGAAGTTCGTGTCCCCAGCCCACCGGGGCACCACGTGTACGTGGATGTGGTCCTCTATCCCAGCGCCAGCCACCCTGCCCATGTTGACCCCGATATTGAAGCCATGGGGCTTTAGCGCTTCCCTCAAGATCCTTATGGAGAGGCTCACGTTCTTCACAAGGTCCAGCAACTCCTCCTCGGTGAGCTCAACTAAGTCCCCGACGTGCCTATATGGCGCTACCATCAAGTGACCCGTGTTATACGGGTATCGATTCATGATTACGAAGGACTTATGGCCTCTGTACACTACTAAATTCTCGCGATCCTTCGCCTCTTCCCCCTCTATGCAGAAGATGCAGCCTTCGGTCCTCGGCGACTCTATGTACTTTATCCTCCACGGAGCCCACAAGACTGCGAACTTGTTAGGCTCGCTCATAGCGAAGCCCCCAAGTACTCTCCGAAGCTCAGCATGGCCTCGGCGTAGACGAGCGATGCCAGCTTTAACTGCGATATTTCTATGTATTCGTCGGCCTTGTGGCAGAGCTGTTCATCTCCAGGACCGTAGACAACTGAAATAACCCCCTTCTTGAAGAGGGGCTTGGCCACCGTGCCACCGCTCATGCCCTTGGCTACTGGCCTAAAACCGACGACCCTCATCGAGCACTCCTCCAGCAACCTGACCAGGCCGTTGTCTCGGGGTATCAAGAGGGGTTCTTCGAACTCTGCTATCTCGGCCTCGACGTCCACTTGGGGGTCTTCCCTCTTAACTCCCTCGATAAAAGCCCTCACCTCAGCTAAGATGTTCTCAGGGGTCTGGCTTGGCAAGTACCTTATGTCAAGCATGCACGTGCACTCTGAAGGGACTACGTTCACGGCCTCCCCGCCGCGTATCAAACCGACGTTGACCGTAGGAGCTGTTAAGAGCGGATGCTCTTCAAAGCTCATCTTGAAGCTCTCGAGCTTGGCCAAGACCTTTGATAGCTTCACTATCGCGTTTATCCCTTCTTCTGGCCTACTGCCGTGGGCAGGCCTCCCCTTAGACCTAAGCTTTAGCCTCAAGATGCCCTTCTCGGCTATCACGACCGCTCTACAGCCAGTCGGCTCACAGACTATCGCGTAATCGGGCCTAAAGCCAGCTTCGTTTAATAGGTAGCTGACGCCGTACGTACTGCCCTGCTCTTCGTCGGCGACGGCGGCGATTGTCACGGTCCCGTTAGAGTTCTTCTCGATCATCTCGCTCACTCTCGTCGCCGCTACTAGTACGGCGGCGAGAGCCCCTTTGTTGTCCGTAGCCCCGCGACCGTAGACCTTGCCGCCCTCCACCACGCCCTCGTAGGGCGGCTTAGTCCAGCCAGAGCCTGCAGGGACGACGTCCATATGGCAGACAAACGCTAAGTTCGGCCTCCCAGATCCTATGTGGCACAGGACGTTGGTCCTACCCTTGCTCTTTTCGTAGACCTCGCAGGACAGGCCGTGCGATTCGAGGTGTTCCCTGACGACTGAAGCGACCTCTTCTTCGAAGCCTGGGGGGTTCTCGCTCTTAGCGCTTATGAGCTTCACTAAGAGGGCTACCAACTCCTCTTCATCGATTTCGCGCGGGCTCAGCAAGGGCTTTTCCCCATCGCAGGCCTAAGAAGACGAAAATATCGTGTAATGGCAATAACCACAACTCCATCGGTTCCTGTGATTTGCCATCACCCTGCCGCAACGAGGGCATAGCCTGTTCTTCAGCTTTATGACTCCTTTGTTGTAGTCCACCTCATATATCCGTGACCTAAAGTACTGCTCGTCCTTTTGCTTCTCCTTTTTGGGCAAGACTTAACCCCCGCGGGGAGCTGGATTTTGAGGATTCTTTAAAGTTGCGGTCTTGTGAGCATGGCCTCCACTTCCGATGAGCTCAAGACCTTCGCGCCGTAGACCTCCTTCATGTATTTGAGCGCCCTCTCGTGACCCTCAAGCGTCAGCGAGGCCGTGGCGTCGCTGACGACTATCACCTCATAGCCTCTGAAGAAGGCGTCTGCAGCTGTGTGCATCACGCATATGTCAGTCACAACACCCGTTAAGACCAGCTTCTGGACCTTAAGCTCTCGGAGCAGTAAGTCGAGGTCTGTGGCGAAGAAGCCGCTGTAGCGCCTCTTGGCGACCACGAAGTCACCGTCCCGAGGCCTCAACTCCTCTATCACCTCCGAGCCCCAAGTGCCCTCTATGGCGTGCTCCCCCCATAGCCTTAACTCAAGATCCACCCCTCTCACGTGACTGTCCTTGAGGTATATAACCGGCTTCATGTACGAGCGAAACAGATCCGACAACTTCTTGATCTTCGGGACTATGTCCCTCGCCGCCGGCACTTTGAGCGAGCCATGAACGAAGTCGTTTAACATGTCTATTATCAAGAGGGCTATGTCCATCGTTCTGTCCCCCGAGGAAAAGGTTATAGGCCCCCTATCTCTCTTACGCCTTTAGAGGGGGACGTGCCCCGGCAGGGGGGACATTAGGGGAGTCGACGCCTTGCCCAAACCGTGCGACGCTAAGTGTGAGTTTTTTAAGTGCGCGAGAAAGGTGCTCGTGAGACCTTTTGGGAACCCCTACACGAAGACGACGAGCCACGGGGCCTTGGTGTGCAGGGAGACCGGCGAAGAGTGTCTTGGAAGTAAGTGCCAGTACGCCACGTGCATCAGGAGTGCTTTGCTACCCAACGGCTTGTGCGGACTCGAGTACAGGATGGAGAGGAGGATTACTAGGAGCCTCGAACAGGAAGTCAGGAAGTACGAAGAGAAGTACGGCAGCATGTTGGAGAGGTTTAAGAGCAAAAGGCTGACCGAGGACATGCTCTAATAGCAGGGGTCCCACTTGAGCAAAGTCAAGGCAGTCATCCTAGCCGGCGGTCTGGGCGTGAGGCTACGGCCTCTGACATACGTGGTCCCCAAACCCATGTTGCCCCTCGGCGACAAGCCCATACTCGAGAGGATAATCGTCGACTTGAGGGACCAAGGCATAAGGGACGTCGTGATATCTTGTAGCTACCTGGCCAGGGCGATAGAGACTTACTTTGGCGACGGATCGTGGCTCGGCGTCGACATAAAGTACGTCAAGTCAGATAGGCCCCTAGGCACTGCTGGCCAGCTGAGGCAAGTTAGGGGCTCGGTCGAGGGCACGTTCATAGCGGTTTACGGCGACGTCTACGCCAAGATCGACTACCGAGACCTCGTGAGATATCACAGGTCCAAAGGAGCCACGGCGACTATGGTTTTAAGGAAGGTCAAGCAGACCATAAGGTTCGGGGTCGTAGACGTCGATGAGCAGGGAAGGGTCCTCGCGTGGCGCGAAAAGCCCGAAGTGGAGTTCAACGTCAACGCCGGGATCTACGTCTTCGAGCCGAAGATATTCGACTACATTATGGAGGGCGTAGACAGCATGGACAGGGTGTTTAGGGATATGATAGAGAGGGGCGAGAGGGTCTACGGGTACGAGTTCGCTGGCGAGGTCTACGACATCGGAGACATGGCCAGCTACGAAGAGGCTGTCAAGAGGTTTACAGAAGATCTGGGCAGGATATGACCTGAGCTTAGAGACAGAAGGCCTTATATCTTCGACCATTTCCTATTTTGTAGCCTCGTCAACGAAGTCCTCACGAGGGTGCTCGACATGAGACTGCTATTAATACACGCAGACTCAATGAGCTACGAGGTCAAGGAAAGGGCTTTGGAGGGGGCCGAGGAAATAGGCGAGGAGCGAAAGAGGGGGTCGTATGAGAACACGTTGGTGGTCTTTACGGCCGTTGAAGAGGAAGACGCGAAATCCATAGACCTCGTAGTCGATGCCGCGACGAAGGAGATAGTGGACGTGATGGATAAGGTGAAGGCCTATTCAGTCCTATTGTACCCTTACGCTCACCTGTCCTCGAGCTTGGCCAAGCCGAAGGAGGCTCTGGCCGTCCTCGTAAGGGTGGAGGAGAAGCTGAGGGAGCGCGGCGTCCACGTCTCGCGCGCTCCCTTCGGTTGGTACAAGGCCTTTACGCTAGTGTGCAAGGGCCATCCACTCTCGGAGCTCTCGAAGACCATAAGGCCCGAGGGCCGAGCCGTGGCAGTCGAGGTCGCGAAGCAGGAGGTCGAGGAGGGCTACTACGTCCTAGTGGAGCCCAGCGGTGAGATTAGGGGGCTGAGCCGAGAGAGGCCTCAAGACGACGATGTAGTCGCCAAGTACCCGCTGATAAGGAGGTTGATAATGAACGAGAGGGGCTTAAAGCCCGAGAAGGGCGCTCCACCGCACATAAGGCTCATGCAGAAGCTCGAGCTCGTGGACTACGAGCCCGCGTCCGACGTCGGGCATTTCAAGTTTCTCCCCAAGGGGGCCCTCATAAAGCGCTTGCTCGAAGAACTGGCTATGGATATAGCCATCAACGACGTGGGGGCCACGGTCGTCGAGACCCCGCTGATCTACAGGTTGAGCGTTCCGGAGATTGCCGAGCAAGCGTCGAGGTTCCTCGAGAGGGACTACAGGTTCAAGATAGACAACGAGGAGTTCACGCTGAGGTTCGCAGGAGACTTCGGCCTCTTCAGCATGATGAAGAGGGTGACGATGAGCTACAGGCAACTGCCCCTCAGGATCTACGAGCTCTCGCACTCGTTTAGGCTGGAGAAGAGGGGCGAGTGCGTGGGCCTGAGGAGGCTCAGGGGCTTCACAATGCCGGACATACACTGCTTCTGCGCCGATTTGGAGCAAGGCAAAGAGGAATTCGCCAACCTCTTGAAGAAGTACATGAAGCTCGTGAAGTCAATGGAGATAGACTACGTGATAGTCCTTAGGGCCGTTGAGTCCTTCTTCTCGGAGAACAAGGAATGGTTCTCCTCCCTAGCCCGAGAGATCGGGGAGCCTCTGCTGATAGAGGTCTTGCCGGCCATGAAGCACTACTGGGTGGTCAAGGAGGAACACCAATTCATAGACTCTCTCGGAGGCAATGCCCAGCTCTGCACAGTGCAGTTGGACGTCGAGGACTCTGAGCGCTACGGCATAAAGTTCGTGGACAAGGATGGGTCGAAGAAGGGCTGCATCATAGTCCACAGCTCTATGGGGTCTATAGAGAGGTGGATCTACGCGTTGTTGGAGCAAGCTGAGAAGAACAAGGCCTTGGGCAAGCCGCCAATGCTACCAGTGTGGCTGTCGCCAACCCAAGTCAGGGTCGTCCCCGTCTCTTCGGAGTACTTGGAAGAGGCCTCGAAGATCGCCGACGAAATCGAAAGGGCCGGGATCAGGGTAGACGTGGACGACAGGGACGAGAGCGTCTCAAGGAAGATAAGGGACGCCGAGGTCGAGTGGGTCCCGTACATCGTGGTCGTGGGAGAGAGGGAGGTCAAGGAAGGCGTCCTATCCGTAAGGATCAGGGAGAGGAGGGAGGCTGTCGTCATGAGGCTCGACCAGCTCGTCGAGCTTATAAGTAAGGAGTGCGCAGATAAGCCCAAGGCCAAGCTCTGGCTTCCAAGGAGGCTCTCGCTCAGGCCCAAGTTCATCTAACCGACGAGCTCTACACGTTGAGGCGACAGGTGAGCATAGTATGAGCAAGACAGGGGTTCTCAGGTTTAGGTGGCTAGACTACGACGTGGAGGTTATAAACATAGAGCGCAGAGAGGTAAAAGACATAGCCTTTTGCAGCTATATTTCGAAGAGCGTCCCGCTATGGCACAACGGAATCCTGATATGCAGGTGCAACGAGTTCTTGGACCTGAGGAACGTGGCTAAGAAGTTCTTAAGGGAAAAGGTCATATTGATGGAGCAGGTGTGCTATGCCCACATGAGCGAGTATAAGAGGGGCTTGACGATGAACGAAGAGAGCGTAATTGTGGCGACCCCGGTCATCAGGGCTTATGGCGTTTACAAGGCGCTAGCAGAGCTACTGGCCACCGCAAGGTGATCGCCGTGAGCTTAGAGGAACTTAGGGGCGAGCTAGAGGAGTTGACCGCCGAGGAGATGATGATAGTCGACGAGAACTCTGAGTACTTAGGCGTCTCCAGGCTCTTGCTCATGGAGAATGCCGGAAGGAGCGTGGCCGACGTCATCGAGCAGAGGATCGGCCTTAGGGGCAAGAGGATAGTCATAGTCGCAGGAAGGGGGAATAAAGGAGGAGATGGCTTCGCCGCCGCTCGTCACATCGCATGCAGAGGAGGGAGGCCTGTCGTCGTCTTGATCGGCAGAGGAGTCGAGATCGAGGGGCGCGAGGCTAAGTACAACTGGGAAATGATAAAGAGAATGGACTGGTCAATAAAGCTCTTAGAGCTCGGAGGTCACGTAGACTTCAGCGTCCTCAGGAGGGTGCTCGAAGAAGCAGACGCCATAGTCGACGCGCTGATAGGGACGGGCCTCAGGGGGCCGTTGAAGGAGCCGCTACTCTCAATCGTCAAGATCATAAACTCCTGCAAGGCCTTTAAGGTCTCGATAGACGTGCCCACAGGCGTGGATCCCTCAACGGGCGAGGTTCAAGGCGACGCCGTTAAGGCCGACGTTACCGTTACCATGCATAAGCCGAAGAGGGGGCTAAGGGGCAATGAGCAGTACACTGGCGAGGTCGTCGTCGCCAACATAGGCGTGCCTCCGGAGGCCGAGGTAATAGTCGGGCCGGGCGATGTCAGGTTCACGGTCAGGCGCAGACCGCCCGAGTCCAAGAAGGGCGACTGGGGGAGGGTGCTCGTTGTAGGAGGAGGGTGGCAGTACTCAGGCGCCCCAGCGCTAGCCGCACTAGCGGCCCTCAGAGGAGGGTGCGACTTAGCCGTGATAGTGGCCCCTCAATCGGTTTCAGGGGCCATTAGGGGCTTCTCGCCAAACTTGATAGTCCAAGAAGTAGAGGGGTTCAAGTTCACGCCCAAACACGTAGACGAAGTCGTTAGAGTCGCCGAGAGGTTCGATTGTGTGGTGGTGGGCCCTGGCGTGGGGGTCGACGAAGAGGTTTTCGAGGCCGTCAGGCTCATCATCGACAGGCTTAGGAAGAGGGGCAAGCCTATGGTCATAGACGCCGACGGCTTGAAGGCCCTCGCGAAGAACCTCGACGTGGTCAGAGGGGCTAATGCCGTTATGACCCCCCACGGAGGAGAGTTTAGACTGCTCTTCGGCACGGGCTTAGAGGGTTCTTGGGTCGAGAAAGCGCTAAAGGTCAAGAGGATAGCCAAAGAGCACGAAGTCACCCTCCTTGTCAAAGCGCATCCCGAGGACGTCATATCAGACGGCGTTAGAGTCAAGGTCAACATGACCGGAAACCCCGCCATGACGGTCGGTGGCACAGGGGACGTCCTGACGGGCTTGACGGCGTCCATCTTAAGTAGGGGGGTTCCCTGTCTTAGGGCAGCAGCTGCCGCTTCGTTCATATGCGGAGCAGCTGGCTCTTTGGCCGCTGAGGAGAAGGGCTACCACATCCTCGCAACCGACGTGATAGACAAGATACCCGAGGTCATGCGCCGCTTCGAGCCTTGGGTAGAGGGGCTGTCAACGGTCTTGGAGAGGAGAAGGGCTTAAGGGCGCCGAGCTACATGTACCCGCTAGTAGGCTGCGACGTGGGCGCTTGAGGAGTGGGTATCTTGCCGAACTTCTTCTCGTAATCCTCGACATGCCTCATAAGGAGCAGCGCGAGCGCTTTGGCTTGATTCGGGGACATGACTATCTCGATGATGAACTCCCTGACGAGCGTCGGAGGTCTCCTCCCCGCTAAGACCTCTTCATCTGGCTCGAAGCTGTCTCTGAAGAACTGTATGTGGAAGTCGAAGGGAGTGTGGCCTATAGAGGCCCCCGAGGCATACACTTGCTTGTAGTCACCGGCCTTCGAGACCACGATCCTCGGCTCGGACATGCTCGTCCAGAGAAAGCCCGGCTAGAGGCCTTATATTTTAATCGGCCCGATGCCTCCCGACAGGACCCCAAAAGGCCTCTCCCGTAGACGGTCCGCCCGTAAAAGTCGAAGACGAACTTGTGTGCCCCTCTTAGGTTGAATTCCGCTATGGTCGTAGACGAGCTTCGCGCCATCGCCACCGCATTCTACGGCCATGTTCGTGTCCCTTTTAGCTCGTAGTGGGCATTCGCTACTAAAGTCCGCCCTGTCCTTAATTAGCCAACGCCACTCGCCAGGCCCACGCATCATCGAATTAGAGGGGGGTGCAGTGTCGCCAAAGCGCACGTCGACGTCCCCCCTCGATTGGAGAGATCATATAGCAGCGTCTAACTCCATGCCCTCCTCTCTTCGGTGCTTCCACGTTTATCGTTGAGAGGGCGTTGAACTTCATAGTCCATAGAACTCCTCAGCAACGAGTCTATTGAACGTCATCACCAACTAGAATGTTGAGGAGCGTGATGTCAGCCTTAAAATTGATGCAACTGATTAAAACTACGCTATCGAATGGTTGATGTCCGCCAGAGCCCTGACCCACGACCCTTTAGCGCAGCGCTAGGTCGGAGCAGGAGAGCGGGCCTTATCCTCAACGATCCTCGTCGTTGACAGCGCTGAGCCACCTGGCTATGGCTTCATCGAGTCGGGGGTACTTCCTCCTCCTAGCCCTGCTTAGCGGGAGGCCTCCTACGATGCTCATGGCTTTCTCGGCCAGCTCATCCGCCTCCCCCTCTTCGTACGAGGACCAGCTCTTGTCGTGGACGTAGTTTTGAGGATCGACCCACGAGGGGTCGAAGTGACGCAGGTTGCTGGGCCTTACGCAAACGCACACCCTATCGTGATCTCTGTGAAGGCTCAAAGGGCACGTGAACATGCGCTGCCTGTCGATTTTGTTCTCGACCCTTATGTTGCACCCATCGGCCATAGCTATCTCATAAATCCTCGGCTCGACCTTCATCCTCACGTACTCCACTATTGCGTACGCGACATCGAGAGGCGTCCTACCTTTTAAGGACTTCCTGCTTATGGATCTCTCGTGCAAGTGCACGTGAGCTCCATCACCGCTCCACTTCACGAACACCGACTTCTCGATGCCCTCTTCCTTCAGGGCCTCGACGACCTCCATGCAGGCCTTAATGGTCGACCTCCAGTCCTCGAAGTCGTTGTCGACGTCCCACGTAGGCGTGTATAGGATCATGTTGCTCAACGACTTCGCATCGTCCATAGAAGACAGCTTGGAGTACACCGCCGCTGTAGCATAGACGCTCCTCAGCCCTCTCCTCCCCAGCCTTTGCATTAGTAGGAGCAGGTCGTGCGGCGAGTCTACGACTATTGGCTTCCCGTCCACGTACCTAATCATGATCCTATTTCCTCTGCTGTCTCTCTCGATGCAATGGACTCCTACCCACCTGCTCTTGACAAACCTCGCTATTTCTTCCAAGACCTCTTGCTTAGAGTAGTGCCCTTGTTCCAAGTCCTTCATAACCCCTCCCAAGCGAGAGATCTGACGCCTCATCTGGGGGCTGAGCTTCGTCGCAAGTATATGCGAGGGAGCTTCAGATATGCTCTCGGGGGCCCGAGGCGAGGCCCCTCAAGTACCGCTATTAGCGTCGCAAACGCTTTAGCTTAAAAGCTTCTAAGCAGCCCAAGACCCACGGAATCATCGCTAAGGCGATAGAGAGTTGGACGTGATCCGCTCCAGTAGCGGGCGCATCACGACAAACGTTAATTATCTCTCACAATAATTTTAATCACGTATGTCGACGGTGGCGGCGAAGATCGAGAGAGTCTCAACGGGGGTACCAAAGATAGATGAGATGCTAGCCGGCGGCATACCGAGGGGGTTCGCCGTAGCGGTCACGGGCGAGCCCGGGACTGGAAAGACCATATTCTGCATCCACTTCGTGGCTGAGGGGCTTAAGAGAGGGGAGAAGGGCATATTCGTGACCACTGAGGAGAGCCGTAGCTCCATAATAGTCCAAGCATCTCAGTTCGGCTTCGACTTCAAGAGAGGGGAGGAAGAAGGGAGGCTGGTGGTGATAGACGCGCTCATGCGTAGCGACAAAGCCCCTTGGACCCTTAGCTCCCTCAACCCCGAAGAGCTGGTCCAAAAGGTCATAGAGGCAAAGAAGTACGTAGGCTATGGACCAACGAGGCTGGTCATAGACTCGATGTCGGCCTTCTGGCTCGACGCCCCGGCCATGGCCAGGAGGCACAGCTACTTCATAAAGAGGGTCCTGAGCCAGTGGGACATGACCATATTGATGACGAGCCAGTACGCAGTAACGACGGCCGAGGCCTTCGGCTTCGGGGTCGAGCACGTAGCCGACGGCATAATCAGGTTTAGGAGGAGCGTCAGCGGCGGCGTTTTGAGGCGCTTCGTAATGGTGGAGAAGATGAGGTGGACCCCTCACGACAAGCGGATGTACGAGATCGACATAGTCGACGGAAAGGGAATCGTGGTCATAGGTCCCACATCACTTCGAAGAGAGGACGTCGCCCTCCCTCAAAGGGTGACGGAGAAGATAATTAAGGCGAAGGAGAGGAGCGAGAGGGAGCTCGGCCTGCAGGATTAAATGGGCCTGAGAACGACTTGCTCTCTAAAGCTCGTCGGCAATTCGCCGACTATGCTCAGCCTAAAGCCCGCACCCTTCAACAGCTTTGACAGCTTCTTCAGCTCCCTATAATCGCACTCCAGCCTGTTTCTGTCGACGTTTACGTAGACGTAGAGCCCCGGTGCGATCGATTTGATCCTCTTTAGGGCCTCCTCGAGGGGCGTGTCCTCTGGCGGCTCGATAACTCCCTTGACGAGCAGGGGGTCTCGGGTTATGACCTCGTGGGGCATCGCTATGTTCCTCGCCTTCCTCCTCAACCTATTCCTAAACTGCGCGGAGTCCTTGACGTACGCTGGGCAGAAGTGACCGTCGAGGCCAAGCCCCTCGAGGGACCTCAACAGCGTCATGGCGGCCTCCCAGCTTCCCTCGACAGCCGATACCGAACTCGCCTTCAGCCTAAAGCCCCTAACTTGGAGGGCTAGCGCATTGGACTCCGTCATCTCGAGCTCGTTTATTACCACGAAAGAGGCCCCCAGCTTTCGGGCCCTCTCAATGATCCTCCAAGCCCTCTCCTCAAAACCCGGTATGGCCGGGATCTCCAGCCCGACATTGAAGCCCATGTCAATCGCCAGCTTTAGCGGGGCCAGTTCGTCGGCTACTTCTAAGTTCGGGTGGAAGCGCAACTCATCAACGCCCACGTCGAGCAGCTTGCTCAAGGAGGGCTCGTCGACGTGGGGCTGAGTCGTCGTGTACAGGTGGACGTGGAGCCTCTCGGACAGGGCCCTCCTTAAGGCCTTTAAAGTCTCGACAACCCTGTCGACTCTCAAGATGGGGTCTCCGCCCGTCACCCCCACCCCCTTTGCGTCTATGGCCTTGGCCTCGCATACGACGTCCTCCAAGCTCTTGACGGGGACCTCGTCCGCGTAGACCACGTCCCTTCCCTTCCTCTCCTTTGACAGCGGGCAGTAGAAGCACGACCTGCTACACAGGCCGGTCGCGAAGTACACGAGCTTCATGCCGCTCATGCACAGCCTGCATCCTTCTGGTAGCTCCCCCACGTAGTAGGAGAGGTACTTGGTCGTCTTCAACCCATCACACCCAGCGCCTCGAGCAGTTCGCAAGCCCTGCAGACCTCTCTCGATGTAGGCTCGCCGCAGTACTTGCACGACCTCACCTGAACCTTTAAGCTAGCGCCCACAGCCGATAGCTTGTCAACGGCCCTGACTATCGCGTACTTGATGCCCGGGTGCCTACCCTCGATCTCGTTCAATATGATGCGTACCTCGTCCCTCATAGACTCCCTGACGTACGGGCACTCGACCTCGTAGAAGGGGTAGCCCTTGAAGTACGCGTAGAGAGTGGTCTCCCTCTCAGGTATGTAGCGAAGGGGCTTCACCCTCGACACGAAGCCGGGGAGCTCCTCAACGGGCTTGGGGCCTAGGCGTAGGAGCCTGAAGGCGTCGCCCCTCAGCAAGTTCATCAACGCCGTTTGGGCTTCGTCGTCTAAGTTGTGCCCGGTGGCGACCTTCGTGGCGCCGAGCTCCTTGGCCTTGATGTTTATCGCCCTCCTCCTAAGGATCCCGCAGAAGGTGCAGGCCTTCAGAGCTATCCCCTTCTTCTCGGCGATGGACTCTATCTCAGGCAGGGAGTAGCCGAAGAGGTCCTTGAAAGAGGTCGCCACGAGCTCTATGCCGAGCTCTTCACAGAGCTCCTTGCTCCTCTTCAAGCCGAAGTCCCTGTAGCCCGGAACTCCCTCGTCGACTATCAAGGCTGTCAAAGTCACGCCAGGGAAATCCCTCTCTATCTTTGTAATTATGGTCGCCAAGACCTGACTGTCCTTGCCACCCGAGATCGCTATCAATATGCGGTCCTTGGGGTCGAAGAGCCTGTACCTGTTTATCGTGGCCCTGACCCTCTGTTCCACGCTCTTCATAAAGCACTTGGCGCAGAATGCGTGGCCAGAGTGGACCGAGTAATAGACCGCCTTCGCGCTGCACTTGATGCACTGCATGCCCCTCCCCCTATGGCACCGGGAGCCCCACGTTGGCGATGAGGAGGAACAACGAGAAGGCGCCGAGCGCGTTCGTGATCAAATCAATTAATCTTTTGTTGCCCTTCAGGGGGCCCTCGAGGAGCGCCTTAACGAAGCCGGAGCCGTCTAAGAGCGGTAGGGGGAGCATGTTTATCATGGCTACGCTAAACGACAATATCGTGAGCCAGTAGAGCGTTGACGTCCAGTGCAGGTAAGCTTGTCCCCTAAGCCAAGGTATCGTGGAGGGGTGATAATCGGATATCCTGACCCCCAAGTAGGATCTTGAGCTGTTGTCCGGGTGAGGGGCAGTTCTAAGCCTGAGCGCGATCAACCCTCCGTCCCTCAGCACCCTCACGTCCACCTCGGCCCCCGGCGCCGTGGCGCTCAGGGCCTCATTCAAGTCGCTTATGTCGCGTATCTCGTGGCCGTCAATGGCCGTTATCACGTCCCAGCTCTTCAACACACCATAAGCCGGATAGCCCTCTTGGGTGTCGAGCACGAGAACCCCTTGAGGGCTCGAGGAGATGGTCAAGATCGAGAGAGCGATCGCCAACAAAAAGATCAAGAAGTTGGAGAAGGAGCCCGAGGCATAGGCCCTCATCTTCGATAACGGCCTGCTCTTTTTGAAGGCCTCCTCGTCGGCTTCGACGAACCCTCCGGGGATTATGGCAGCTAGGAAGAAGCCGAAGCTCTTAATCGGCACCCCCTCGCTGCCGAATGTTATGGCATGGAAGGCCTCGTGAACCGTCATAATTATGGTAGCGGCTATGACGAAGTACGGCAGCGCATCCCATCCGATAGTAACCCCCGGGACTATGATGTATAGGCTGGGCTGAGAAGGCCTTGTCATCCTAGCAATCAAGTTCACGACTAAGAAGTAGAAGGCGAAGACTGTCAGGCCCCCCGAGACGAGGACCCCCGTATTGGACACGATCTTCCAAGCCCTCGAGTTAGCGGAGCCCACTGCTTGGAGCTTCTCAGCTATCCTCTTCGACCTCGCGATTAGCAAGAAAGGCTTGAGGGAGAAGCCGTACCTCTTGAGGTTTAAGAGCCTATACGTCAGCGTGACGATAGCCCAGAGGCCTGAGAAGGCCGCGAGCCCTAGTAGCACCTGCTCCAACGAATCACGCTCCGATCTGAGCGGGACAGCGCTCGGCTAGGACTTAATTGTTGCGAGTGCTTTGGGCACGGCGGCCCCCCGACAATGGGCTCGGTCCGCCCGAGCCCTCGTCCAGCTCCTTTCTCAGCCCCGTTGACCCATGAACGACGCTGCCCGGCCTTAAGGCCGCTCCCTCCCGGGCCTAACCTGGTTCGGCCGGTAAGGGGGTTCGCGTCCCCCCTACGGGGGAGCTAGCCCCCTACAGCGCCTCCATGGGGCGGAGCTTCATAGTTTGGGGCTGGGGAGGCCTCGAGCTTTCCGAGCCGCTTGCCGGGGTTACTGCCCCCGCCATGCGGCCGTTTGCGGTCACAGGGGAGGCCGAGCCCCCCGGGCCTACCCGCCGTGCCCGGCTAATAATTGAGTGGGCCGAGCTATTAAGCTTAATCGATGGTGAGGGGCTAAGTCAAGTAGACCTCCAACGAGACCCTATCTCCATCCCTTAGGTTCAGCGCTTGGCGCAGGTTTACAGGGGCTATTACCTCGAGGGTGTCGCGTCCATAGTGAGTCCTCTCTATGAGCAGGACCGCCGCGTCTATGCCGTGCATCTTGGCCTTGAAGGCCTTTACAGACCCATAGGTCCTCTTCTCGTCGCTGAACCCTTTGATGAGTATCCCAGCTCTATGGCTCAGGACCTCTCTGAAGTACAGGTCCGAGGGATCCGTCAGCTTGAGGTTTAGCGTGCCGGGATAGGGGTCGAACCCCAGCTTCTCTATTATCTGCGTCCTATATCCGTCGAGGCTCACGTAGTAGGCCCCCTCGCCGAGGCCCGTGAAGACCTCGCCACTTATCACCACGCTCCTCAAGGCCTCGCTCAGCGAGGCGTGTAGAGTCGTGTAGACTGCCATGAGTTGTTGCGCCCCCTTCTCGGTTATCACTATCGTCTGACCCCTCCTACCAACGCTTCTCTTTATGTAGCCCCTGGCCTCGAGCTCCACCACCCTCCGCGACGCCGTCTGTTGCGAGGTCCTAAGCTCTTTGGCCAGCTCGAACGTGTTTATGAACACGCCCTTTCTCAAGGCCCCTAATTTCGCTAAGTGGAGCAAGGTGAACCAGAGGTTCGGATCTATAGCGGACAAGTCGAGGGCCCCGCCGTTCGCTAAGTCGACGTCACTTCGACACTCCAAGGCTCGCAGCCTCCTTATTGGCCTCCACGTGTGCTGAGTGGAGGGGGAGGGGGAGCTTTATCCCTCTCCTGGTGCAAGATCTCGTGAGGTCCAGAGAGGTCTCGAGACTGACCCTGTGACCCGCGCTTATGCAGATGGGCTTGAAGCGCTTGTCGCTCTTGTATAGGTACCCTATGACCTCCTCGCGTCCCTCGACGCAGTCGACGAGCTCCACGTAGCCGACATCCGTGAGGGGGCGCTTGGGCCTCCCGCACAAGACCCTCTGCGCGACGCCTATCGTGGGTATGTCCGCCACGACGCCCAAGTGAGAGGCTAAGCCGAATCTCCTCGGATGTGCTATCCCCTGCCCGTTGACGAACAAGATCGTCGGCCTAGCCCTCACTTTTGAGAGCGCTTCCATCAGTGGCCTCACTTCTCTAAAGGATAGGAATGTCGGGATGTAAGGGAAGGAGGATTTGACAATCGCCGTCTTCATCTCCAATAAGGAAAGGGAGGGGTATTCGTGAACCGTTACGCAACCGATGGCTAGGTCCCCTCTCCAAGCGACGTCGGCTCCTCCAACCGTCTTTATCGGCCTCTCGAAATCGTCGTAGACCCTCACCTTGAGAGCTAAGAGCCTTTGAGCGTACTCTGCTCGCTCGAGGGAGAAGTTACTTGGAAGCGAGCGAGGCATAAGGCTCATCTCTCTGACACCCTAGCCCTGACGGCCAAGAAGACTGGTCCCCTCACGTCTATGACCTTCCTGTTCTCGTTTATGTACCTCCTAGCGACCTCGCCTATCTCTATGTTTATGTCGCTTGGCAACTTCGCGATCCTCACCCTGACATCGACATCGCCCGCACCCGCTAGACAAGTGGCCTCTATCCTCGCCGCTGCCAGCGCGGCGAAGGCATCTACGTACCTTATCCCGGTCTTAAATCCTTTCAGACGAGCCTCCTCGATTAAGGGGCTCGTTATCGACTGGACCTGCAACGGCGGTATCCCAATGACGTTCCCCTCGTAGACCACTATTTCATTGAAGGCCGCGGGGCCGGCCAGCTTAACCCCGGGGTCTCTCTCGTAGACATATACCTCCACGTGCTTCCCGAGGAGGCTTCCCTCGTAAACCTTGAACTCGCATGGGCTCGGGGCCTCGGCGTACCGCTCAAAGGCTTTGGCTATAGCCTCAGCGAGCTGCCATCCAGCCTGGGTCTCCGGCTTGTGCTGCAGGGATATCTGCTTGGCTATCTCATGATCTCCTAAAAGCCACCTGCCGTAAAACTGCGGGTAGACCAGCTCCCTGACGTCCTTGTAGCCGTAGATTACCATGGCGACCCTCTCGACGCCTATGCCAACGTTCAGAACCGGGTACTCTATCTCGTAGTTGGCCAGGGCCACCGGACTGTAAATGCCGTAATTGGCGACCTCGATCCAATCGCCGCCGAACTTCACGTAGAGCTCGTACTCCGTCCCCGGCGCGTAGTACTTCGCAGTAACGGGTTTCTTGACGGCTTTGAACTCCTTGAAGCCCAAGCTCTCGAGGACTGCTTGAGCTATTTCCTCACCATCGCTTGGCACGACGTCCTCGTCCACGACAACGCACGAAGCCGCTCTGTGGGTCCTGAGGTGGGTCTCGTCTTCGTATTGCTCCCTCCGAACCCTAACGTCGACGGAGAAGAGCTTTATCGGCTTGGGCCTCTTGTGTTGCAAGGCCGCCACTGTTAAGAACCAAGCGGTCGTCATGTGGGACCTCAGGGTCAGCCTCGTGGGCTCGGGCCTCAGATCCTTAAACTCCGGGAAGATGTCCCACAATATCCTCATCGCCACCGTGTCCTCAACGCCCAATGCCTTGCTCATTTCCTCTATCAAGTCGTCGCCCGCTATCTGCCCCTTCTTGTAGCCGTGCAACACTTGTTGGAGTTGCTGTACCTTGTCAGGGGTCAGGTCGGCGACGTACCTCTTCAGCATCTCGACTTTTTCCTTGCTCAACCCCACGTCTGGCCTAGGAAGGACGGCCAAGTAATAGCACCTGTCCAGTATCGCCAAGGCCTCGGGGCCGTACTGCTTCTTCACGTCCTCCTCTTCAACAATGAGCGGGTTCACGACCTCTTCAAAGCCCAGATTCAGAAAGGCCTGCCTTAGCCTCTGGCAAACCTCGTAGACTGGGTGGGGCTTGCCAATTCCGCAACCTAATATGTCCTTGGGCTTGAGCCTTTTAACCGGGATCAACTTTCCGTAATTTATCCATGCCTCTTCGAAATTCTTCTTGGACTCTTCTAAAATTTCCTTAACTGGCAGTTTGGCCATACGTCTTCGCTGCCCTAAGCTTTCGTCGGGGCCGCTACTTAAAGATATGTTGCCCGCCCCGCTAAGGAGTGGTAAAAGCAGACAACACCGTCTTAGCCGTGAGGGCTTGGACGATGAAGTCTTGGCTTCGGCTGGAGCGAACAAATAAGTAGAGATCTCGACGATGCAGATGACCGAAATCTCGGATCTCATCTGAAGCTCGGCATGACTTCTCTTCCAAACCTCTCTACGTCCTTTAGCGTGTGGTAGGGCATGAGTATTATGTAATCTAGCCTAGTATTCGCGAACGCTTCAAGCTTCTTTATACATTCATCAGGCGTGCCTATTATGGCTGCGCTCAGTATCCTTCTAACAACATCAGGGTCCGCCTCCCTTATGTGCCTCTTAAAGTTATGCTCGATTTCGGCCTTGGGCCTCCCAACGTGGAGCCTCGAAGTCATGGCATACTTCTTAGAGGGCCCCCACGTCTCCTCAAATCTCCTGATCTTTACGTCCACGCCCTCAGGTGAGTCCCCGTAGAAGAACCACACGTCGCCGTACTTAGCAGCTAGCTCCTGCATTCGAGGGCTCTCTCCGCCGATCCATAGAGGCGGGCGAGGCTTCTGAACAGGCTTTGGGTTCAATATGCAGTTTGATGCGGAGAAGAACTTGCCCTTAAAGCTAAATCCCTCAGGAGAGGTCAATGCCCTCTTGATTACCTCTAAATACTCGGCCAATACGTTATACCGCTCCTCTCCCTCTGGCCAATGGTAGCCATAGGCCTCAAACTCCCTTCTAAAGTTACAGGCCCCAATTCCGACGTTGAACCTCCCGCCCGAAAGGTCGTCTAATGTAGCTATCATTTTTGCGACAAGAGTTGGGCTTCTAAATGCAGGGCATAGGACCATGTGTCCGAGCCTGATGCTGTTAGTCAAGGCCGCGAGAGCTGAAAGCCAAACCCAAGACTCCGGACAATATTCACGTTCGTCTACCATGCGGTTCAACAGATGGTCTGGGATCCATATCGAATCGAATCCGAGCTCCTCGGCCTTTAAAGCCACTTTTTTCGCGTACTCGAATGAGGTCTCATCGGTTTTCGGCGATCCGAAGAGCCAACCGCCATAAACCGGGAGGGCGACTCCAAATCTTAACTTCAATTTTGTCTCACCCTCGGTTTGTTATTGCCAACCGAGTGACTATAAGCGATTCTGCTTGAAGTATGAATAAACCAATCGTCTTCATGGGCTGAGTCGGGCTTGGGACCCCCTAGAAGTCTAGCCTCTCCTTCGTGTTGAAATGCGTCGTAGTGGAAGGAATATCAGAGATGGCGGGCCCGGCGGGATTTGAACCCGCGACCACCCGGTTAAGAGCCGGGCGCTCTACCGTGCTGAGCTACGGGCCCATGCTTAGGCTCTGTAGGTCTCTTTTAAAAGGTTTATTCTCAACGCCCTCCTCCACCAACTCGCGAGGCTTGGCCTAATCTTCTCAAGCGCTTCCTTCAACGCACCCTTAGAGGGCCAGACACGTTCGCCACATGTCCATTAACGGCAGACGCTGGGGCTCTACGCGATCCGTGAGGGCTGAGCCATCGCGCGAGCATGCTCTGTCGTCAATAGCCGAGGTGGCCGAGGATGGCGCGTCTTAAAGCCCTCACCTGCCATGCCGATCCGTTGAGATGGGCCAAAGCCGTTTGAGGGATCACGGTCCGGCCGCGATGGTAGCCCCTCGCAGAGCCAACACAGGCCTTGGGCCTTGAGGTCTTGCGGTCGTCTCATGCTTGGGGCGTGCGAGCCTCCCAGCACGCGCGAGTGGACACGCTTTAGTAGTTGGCACATAGCTTCATAGATTTGTAAGGGGCTAGTTGAGGCTGAGGAGTTGTGCTGCCGCTCCGAGAGAGGCTGACAAGCAAGCCATGGGGCTACGAGGAGGTCTTGATTGAAACTGAGAAGTACGTCGTCTTGAGGATGTTCATAAGAAAGGGGGAGGAGACCTCGTTGCACAAGCACGTCGAGAGAGACGAGCATTTCATAGTCGTGAGTGGTAGCGGCTTATTGGTCCGCAGTGGCGTCAGCATCCCGGTAAGAGAATGGGACGTCGTCAGCGTGAGGAGCGGGGAGCTACACAAATGGGTGGCACTCGAGGACCTCGAGGTAATAGAGGTAACGACGCACCCACTAAGCGACCTCGTGAGGGTAGAGGACAAGTACGGCAGGGCGATTCAAAGTAGAGCTTTTAGTGAAAGCAGCGACGCCCGGCCGAGATCTGAGCTCAGGTTGCGGCTCGATGAAGCGAATTCATGAGGCCAATAACGTGCTCTTCATGTGACCAATACGATGTGAGTGACGAGAGGGCCTAACAGCCATTCTATATTTTCGTCTACCTAGGTACCTTCATGTGGCCTTAGAGAGGTCCCGTATTTTCCTTAAGGAAAATCCCTGAGGTGGCCTTAGGGATTTCCTGTTTTGCGTTTTTGCTAAACTGAGGTGCTTACTCTTTTTCCATTTAACCTTCTCGAGCTGTTCGCGAATCTTAACCTTGTAAATTGATGAGCCTCTCCTTGCTACTTTTAACCTCTATCCATCCTCCATGCCACGAAATCCTTAGCCTGTAGAGTTCATTAAGCCGTAGATGACAAGAGCTATGCCAAGCATCGTTACTAGGACGGCCCTGTCCTCGCAGTCCTCTCCCGCTCAGGGTCTCGAGAAGCGGCTTCGCCTCCTCCCCGACGTCGTAGACGTAGGGCACACGGATGGCTATGTAGTAGTTGACCGCGTACACCTTCCTTAGGTCCTCTGGGGCGAAGACCTCGACCTCCTCGTATATCTCCTAGGAGTCCACCCTCACGACCTCTTCGACCGTCACCTTCTCAACTTTAGGCGGCTCCCTGCCGATGAGCCTCTGATACCCCTCCAGAGTTAGACGCCTGACGGCCGACTCAAGAAGCCTCGCGGAGATTCTCTTCGCCCCGTTCTTGACCTTATTCATAAAGCCAGGCGAGGTCCCTAAATCGCTTGAGGGGACGCCCTTCTCCCGTCACACGTGCATCACGATCCTGTACTTGTCGTCCTTGCTTAAGGACTCCAGGTCCAACGGCTTAGGGTCGACCAATTACAGGCCCCCGTTAGACTCACGGTTAGATTTGATGGTCTGATACTTATGAGGCCTGCGAGTCAATGTGATACGACCTCACCATCACGCCCCTCATCAACTGATGGAAACTGATGGCTAGCGC
>Ga0105156_1000008_pt1 | contig 26117 bp, 26 predicted proteins | sample SSWtaG_3_FD_89673 | JGI IMG/M metagenome (GOLD analysis project Ga0105156, IMG submission 89673) | Hot spring microbial communities from Sandy's Spring West, USA to study Microbial Dark Matter (Phase II) - SSWTFFsm_matched | ecosystem: Environmental > Aquatic > Thermal springs > Hot (42-90C) ...
GGAGGCGACGGTCATGGGGCTGACCCTCTCTCTTCGATAAGGAGCATCCCAGAAGTTCTCGATCAAAATCCCATCAACTCCTCCATTGCTCAGGGCCCTCGCGTCTCTAAGGGCCCCCTCAACTATGGCCTCCAAGCCCTCTCCGCTATAGAGCGCGGAACCGGGAAGCGGGGGCAAGTGCACCACCCCCACAATGGCCTTTCTCACGCCAAAGACGTCCTCTATGACTTTCACGTCGCCACCTCCAACCCCTCGCAACCGACTTTCGCAAATGCTAATTAAGCGGGAGCGTTGAAATATCTTGTTGAGCCTTTGGCGGGGCTCGGCGTGGCCAGACCTTCGAGTGTAAAGCTCAGCTTCCTCTCTAGAGGCTTCGAGCTATTGTCCATAGGGCAGACGCTGAAGAGCCTGCACTCGACGGTTTTCAGGGTCGGCGATTTAGTGCTCAAAGTGAGGAGCTTCGATATCAAGTCCGCGAAGGAGGTCAAAGAGCACATGAAGGAGGTCACGAAGTCCTTCGACTTCCTGCCCGACTTCTTAGGAGTTATTTTGGGCGCGCTCGAAGTCGACGGAAAGGTCAGGCCAGCAGTCGTGAGCGCTCACTCGTACGCAGAGCCCATAAACTTACCGACCTTGAAGGACGTTTGGGATATACTGGCCATAATAGTCCAGGCACAGTCTAAGGGGTATGCCCTAGACATAAAGCCCTCAAACTTCGGCAGGCTGAGGGGACGGGTGGTGTATGTTGACGAGTACGGCATAGGCAAGCCACTTCCAAAGGACATACTCGAGGATCTCGAGGAATTGAAGAGGAAGATAGAGCAGCACTTCAGACAGGTATCCGCTTTACTCTCGGAAAGGGGTTCGAAGAAGGCCGACGAGCAGGCCTAGTTCCAAGAGGCGAGCCGCTCGCTAATCGACCATTTTCCCTAGCGACAATCCCAAGGCCTCTGCGACTGCGCTAATAGCCCCCAAGGGGTCAGGCACCGTCGAGCCTATGATTATAGTGGGTATTCCTAGCCTCCTACCGGCGTCGAGATCTGAGGGCCTATCGCCCATGAAGACTATGGAGTCTCGACCTATCTCGGCACCGAGCCTTTGAAGCGCTATCTTGATTTGCCTCGCTCTGTCGAGTTCATCGTCCCTAGTGACGTAGACGTCGACGTAAGGCGCCAATCCGCTGACCTCGAGCGCTCTCTTGAGGCTCCCTTCGCTTTGAAGCGTTACTATCGCGACCTTAACGCCACAATCTTTCAACAACCTCAATAATTCCTTCGCTCCCCTTAGCTCCTGGAGATCTTTCATCGAGCCGACTTCGTATTCTTCTACCAGCTTGCTGAGCCTCCTGTAAAGCTCCTCGTCCCGAGACCTAGCGCTCCTCAAAGCCTCGAAGATGGAGCTCACCTCGCTTTTCAAGGTACTGGACAGCGCCTCCCTAACCTCGCTCCAATTAACTGGAACGTGGATTAGCGTCCCGTCCAAGTCGGATACCAAGACCCTCATAGCGAGCTCCACTTTTATGTGGAGGCCGCGTTTTAAGCGCTACTCCCAGGCTTTAGAGGCCTCATAAAAGCCTGCCAATGCCATAGCGTTTTATACTTTAGCCGTGGCGTATATTACGAGGAAGGTGCGTGAATGTGTCGTGGCCGTCGCTCAAGGACGAGGAGCTCGAGAGGTACGATAGGCAGATGCGCATCCTCGGCTTCGGCATCGATGGTCAGAGAAAGCTGAAATCGACTAAGGTCTTAGTGGCTGGCTTGGGAGGCCTCGGTTGCCCGGCCTCGATGTACTTAGCGGCGGCAGGGGTCGGAAAGCTGGTGCTCGTGGACCGAGAGAAAGTCGAGCTCAGCAACTTGAACCGACAGATCCTCCACTGGAGCTCAGACGTCGGCAGGCCCAAGGTAAACGCCGTCGCCGAGAAGCTAGTCCGCTTAAACCCCAACGTGGAGGTCGAAGCGCTGGCGTTGGAGATCAACGAAGACAACGTGAAGGATCTAGTCAAGAAGGTCGACGTGGTCGTAGACGGCATGGACAACTACAAGACCCGCTTCTTAATCAACGAGGCCTGTGTGACCTACGGCAAGCCGTTCGTCCACGCTGCGGTCTATGGGCTAGAGGGCCAGCTGTTTACCGTATTGCCCGGTAAAGGGCCTTGTTTGAGGTGCATAATCCCCTCGGATCCACCCGAACAAGACGCCGTGCCTGTGCTGGGCGCCACGCCCGGCGTTATGGCGGCTCTCGAAGTCATGGAAGTCGTGAAGCTCGTGGTCGGCCTCGGGAGGCCCTGCACCGACAAGCTCTTGATATTCGATGGCTATGAGATGAGGTTCCACGAGATAAAGGTGGAGCCCTCGCCGACTTGTCCTGTGTGTTCGAACCTTAGGAGCGGAAGGCCCCTCTGACGCGAAGCTCAAACTATCTGCATCTCGAGCCCTTCTATGGAGCCTCGCTTGGCGATGTACGCGGCCATCGAGCCGTCCACCGAGCTTATGATCAGCCATACGACGGGCCAATCCTCCATGCACTTCAAATCCATGGGCGATGGGCTAGGCGGTTCGGGGTGGGAGTGGTAGATCCCCACGACGTCGAGGCCCTTCTCTTCCGCGTATGCGTGCGCCTCGTACACGTCCCTCGGATCCACGTTGAAGGACACGTCCCTCGCGGGAGAGACGTTCTTAGCCTTGTAGAGCTCGCGAACTTCAAAGCACTGGCCTCGGAGCTCTCCTAGGAGGAAGCCGCATACCTCGCCCTCGCTCGTCAGAGCCTCGTGGACTAGCTCATCCACGAGCTGGCGGCTTATTCTCAGCCTACTCTTCATCTAGCTCCCGAGGCCTAGGAGTTGCGACTAGAGGCCTCGCCCCTTAGAGCGGTAGTCAGGTTTATCTGGCTTTATCGCGACTAAAATGCGGCAGAGGCATGTGCGAGTTTAGGGTTTATTTGAGGTCGGGCGACAAGGTCGAAGAGATAGCCGAGGGGGTCGTAAAGGCATTGGTTGACGGCGAAGTCGTCAGGCTCATTACGTTGCTCGGCGAGCTCAAAGAGGTAGCCGGCGCGATTATAGAGTCGGTGGACGTGCCTAACGAGAAGCTCGTCTTGACAAGACGGTAGAGGGCGAGCCTATTGATACCGAAGGACCACCCGAGGTACCACTCCCTAGTCATCAGGGAGGAGCTGATAAAGCACTTCGAGACGGGCGTCGTGGCTAGAGCGGGCCTCATAGCGCACGGGCGAGGAGAGGCCTTCGACTACTTGATAGGAGAGGAGACCATAGAGCCAGCGTTGAAGGCGATAAGGGCGGCTGCGTGCGCCTTGCTCTTGGCTGAGAGGCCCGTCATATCCGTGAACGGCAACGCGGCGGCCTTGGCCGGGGAGTGGATAATCAAGTTGGCAGAGGTAGTAAACGCGAAGATAGAGGTGAACCTGTTCTATAGGACCAAGGAGAGGGAGAAGGCCATAGAGTCGTTGTTGAGGGGCTTGGGCGCCAAAGAGGTCTTCGGGGTCGACGAGGGGTTCCAAACCACGATACCTGAGCTCATGAGCGAGAGAAGGAGGGTCGACTCTCGAGGCATATTGGTAGCCGACGTGGTCTTGGTGCCGCTGGAAGACGGTGACAGGACTGAGGCCCTCAGGAAATTAGGCAAGACGGTCATAGCCATAGACCTGAACCCGCTCTCGAGAACCGCTCGGGCGGCGTCTATAACCATAGTCGACAACATAGTCAGGGCTATGCCGAAGCTAGTCGAAGAGGCCTCGAGGTTGAAAGCGGTGCCGAGAGACGAGCTGCGCTCTATGCTGTCGAGCTACGACAACAACGTCGCGCTTTCTGAGGTGCTGGAGTACATGGCCAATCGGCTCAGGAGGTTGGCCGAAGAGGCTCTGGGGGCTCGCCCTAAATAATAGGGCCCCTGGAGGCGACGGGCGAGGCCTTTCTCGAGTGGACCCTTTCAATCCACGCCTCGAGCTCATCGGTTGCCAAGTCCTCGACGCCGTTGATGGGTTCTACGCCTTTGCAAGTTACCAACCTAGCCATGGGTCTTTTGTACAGCCTTGAGGCCCACGAGAGGAGCCTCTTGGCCACTGCGAACTTAGCCTGTTTGAAGGGCCAAGCAACCACGTCCTCTCTAAGCCATGGCTTAGAGTACTTCCCAACGACCGTTGAAAAGTCCATGCCAACCATCAAGACGGCCTTGCAGCCAAGCTCCATACACATGAACACGGCTCTATCTCCGTCCGTGAACCCACCGAAGTTGTAGAGGCAGCCGACGGGCCTCACCTGGGTAGTGCCGATCACTCTATTGCTGAACCTCTGCGTATATGCCCTCAACGCCGGTATGTTGTCTCCGTGAGCGTGGACGACCACGTAAGAGCCCCTCCGCCAGCACTCGTGTATGTCGTGTAAATTGCCATCAAGATCCGTGACTACGACGTCCGGACATAGCCCGAGCTCGAGAAGCCTGCTAGAAGCGCCATCGGCGGCGACCAATGCGTCGACGTTGTCGAGCCCCTCACCCAGATAGCCCTCGATCGACGGCCCCGCTCCCACGACTAAAACAAGCCCTCCCTCCACGACCCTCTTCAGGTGGCTGACGTCAGTTGTCCTATCCCTTATCAGCGCGTCTAGGATGCGAGAAGCCTCGTAATCTCTCGACACGCTGAGCCCCAAAGAGCTCGCTATCCATATGTACCAAGGCTCCCACAAGCTCCAGTCCAATGGAGTGCACCTCTACGACACCAAGTTTCTGAACTCGCCGATAGTCCCTCTCTGCTTGGCCACCAAGTCGTGCTTGTGGATGCTCTCCTCGCTCTTGACGTAGCACTCGAAGAACGTCGAGTCGGGGAAGTCCCAGAACCCCTCTAAGATCCCCCTAATCATGGAGCGAATGACGTCTTCGGCGAACTTGGGGTTCGACACGGCTCTGCATATGATCTCTCCCTCGTCACCCCTCTTGAGAAGGCCATAAGTCGGAGAGCTCATAGACCTCTGAATTATCCCCACTAGCTTCATGGCGTCCAGCTCACGCCCGTGAGGCACCTCAATTATTATGGTACCAGTGACCCTCTGTACGTGGGTTGCGAGCGGCAGTTCGTTGGCTGGAGGACCTTCGAGGAAGTTCCTCACTTTCTCCTTAACGTACTCTAAGGCGCATGGGCACGCGGTCATCCCCTTGACCGAGACCCCGATGGCCTTTTTAGTCTCTACGCCTTCTCCCATTCTGTAGGCCCACGCCTTTCCGATCATCGTGCAAGGTTCGAAACTAATCGAATCAGAATCCTCTACATGGCTTTCGAAGACCACTTCTCCTCTAGCCTTGACGTACGACCTGGAGGCGTAGTCGTGCCTCTCTAGGAGTTTAACGGCGATCTTCTCGCATATATCCTCAAGCTTTCCGACCTTCATAGCAAAAAGAGAGATCACCTCTGCGATCACCTCGTAATGACGAGAAGCATGGATGCCTTTCATCGTCGAGGGCAGGTTTATGTAAGCATCGAAGACAGGCAAAGTGAAGTGGGACTTCCCCCCAAACTTCACGAAGGCCACCGGCATCTTCACTCCCTTGACCCCGACGAATTGTAGTGGTATTGAGAATGACGGCCTCCTTTGGTGGACGTCTTCCATTAAAACCACTGCTCCAACGTCAGCAAGAGTAAGTGTAAGCGAGGAGTAGGCTAATAATCTCTTTCCTGCTCACTTAAAAGATACGACTCAGATATGGTCAGCAACAAGGGCGGTCCTAACTTAGCCAGGCGCATTGGCATCAACGTAGGCGGCCTCTATGAAGTGATAGCTTCGACTTCGAATCCCGACGGCAAGCCGCACGCCGCTCCCATGGGCGCCCTTTTCTTGAGCCACGACTCCTTCATCATGCGCTCATACGGCGAGACCACGACCCTCAGGAACTTGAGGTCGAGCGAACGGGGAGCCTTAAACGTGATCGACGACGTTGTGGTGTTCTTCAATTGCATATTCAAGCCGCACCAGCTGTCGTTCAAGTGGTCTAACGGCGTTCCCATATTGAGGAGGGCTCGTGCGTGGCTAGTCTTCGAGCTCGAGGACGTCGTCGATAGAGGGCAGTACTACGAAATGAAGTGCTCCGTAGTCGACGCGAGTGCCGCTAAGGTAAGGCCAAGGCCCATATGCAGGGCTGAGGCCTCCCTCCTCGAGGCCCTTATCCACTATACTAGGGTTAGGTATCACGTTGCCACAAGCCGAAAGGCCGAGGCCCGCGAACTGAGCAAGCTTATAGACCACCACCTCTCAATCGTAGAGCGAACTGGGTGGCCTCAGCTCAAGCGTATTGCCAAGGACTTGAAGAGGAGCGTTTCGTCGCTGTTCCTTGATGACATCGCAGGGCCTTGATGCTCGAGACAGGCTCAAAGGTGCCTCACGTAAATGACCCTCGGGCCGCCGTCGTGTATGCCGCATACGACAAGCCTCACATTTCCCAACCTCTCACTTATTAAGCCCGAGAGCCTGTCGACGAGGCCCTCTCTGGTCAACACGTAGAAGACCCCTTTCTTCACCGAGGCCCCCAAGGCCCCCTTCTCTATGACCTTCTCAGCGACCCTCTTCATGTCGTCGTCCATGAAGCCGACCTCCTCTGCGAAGGCCTTGGCCTCGCTCATCAACACCTCGATGCTGGGCCTCTTCAATAGCCTAGCCAAGGCCAGCCTTCCGCACCTGTTTATCGCCTCCCTCTTAGTCGTCAGCAGCTCTCTCGTCGGGATTTTCTTCAAACTGGCGGTTATCAGGCGGAGGTCGGGCTCGTGCGAGAGCTTGTCGACCGCTCCCACGCCCGGAGCGCCCTCCCTAACTCTCACCTCAACGCCGCCGTGTATTTGAGCTATGACGTCGCCCAAGCCGGTCATGTGCTCTACTTCAACGACATGGGCCACGGCCCCTGCTTGGGACAGGGTCATGACGTTGCCCAAGGCGATTGAAGTGGCCATCGCGGCCCCCAAGGCCGTGGCCCCGCTGACCCCATACCCGACCCCCATCGGCACTGGTTCGTCATGCTCCAGCTCGGCGCGGGCCCTAATATCCAAGCCCTGTAGCATGCGCTCCACCACGTCTCTCGAGACGTCGTTGCCCCCTGAGACCTCGACGTCGTTCGACCTCCTCAGCCTGACAACGGTCTTCACCCCCACGTCGAGGTTGAAGCCGGCCCCCCTCGAGCCGGTTTCGAGCGGGTTGTCGTGTTCTCTGATTTCGAAGAAGCACGTGATGTGGCACGGGACCCAGACGCAAACCTCCACGCCCCTCTCGAGCTCGACCTTCAACGATCTCCACCCTATTCGGGCGAGTCTTTCGCCGAACCCTAAAGTTCTCGTGGTTATCAGCTTTTACTGTTACCCCTCCTTCTTCATCGCCCGCCCTCGTAGCGCGCGGGATTCCCAAGGCCCTCCGCCTCGCCCATAAGGGCTGGTAAGGCTGCGGAAGGCTGATGAAGCTATGTCCACAAGAGGATCGTCCCCAACCTCTCGAGCCAAGGCCTCGATGCGAGGCCGATGGACCTCTGTGGGGGCCGTCGCTTGACTAGGATGATGGAAATGGTGGGATAGCGAGCTTTAAACCAGTGTGCAATGGCAGGTGAAGCTATAAGATCCTTCTCCATCATCCTGTTTTGAGATGGTAGAACGAGCTCGAGGATGTTGTTCTCGTACCTCTCAGAAGTGGAGGCAAACCTCTCAGATGCTAGGAAGAGCCTTGAGAGGGCCGTCAAGCTCTTTGAGAAAATCGTCAGCGCCGTCCCCGCCGTCATCAGGGATTACGTCGATGACGTCGAGAGGTTGGAGACGGAGAGGATTGCAGAGGAGAGAGGAGCGAAGCTCGTAATCGGAAAGGTCGTTGGTTAAGCAGTTGCCCGCTACCAATTAGTTGAATCTGGTCAGTGAGCGCGTTTCTCTATTCTCGTACCCTCGTATCCCTTCTGCGCCGTGGTAGCCTCTAGCTCGGAGTAGCCTTGGCAACCATTAAGGAGGTCGTCAAGGCCTTCGCGATGTACTTCGACTTGAGGGAGGCTCTCGAATACGTTGAGGAGGCGGTAGGTGGGGCGTTGAAGCTTGATAGCCAGTCGCTCTTTGAGCGAAGCCTTGACGTGACTTTGCAGGCCCTAGCCCTTGATGAAACATGGGGGCGTGCACGTAACTTTTACCCTATCACCATCACTTTAAGTACTTCGACATGTACACGCCGTCCTTCTTATAGCCCTGCTTGGCATAGTACTCCTTGACGCCCAAGGCCGACAGCACCAATATCTTTCTCGCGCCGTACTCTTCCCTAGCGATCCTTTCGGCTTCCCTCAACAACGTGGATCCGTAACCTCTGTGTTGCCAAGCGCTCCCATCCCTCTCGCTAACGGGGACCACGTCTCCGTAAACGTGGAGGACCCTCACTATCGCCGAGGGCTTTTCGACGACCTCCGGCCTGAAGGCCTTGTCCGACGGGATCCTGAGCCTAAGGAGCCCTATGAGGACGTCGTTGACCACGTCCTCGCATGAGATGAAGACCTCCACGCCCTCCGAGGCCCCGTACTTCTCGACCCTCAGCTTAACGTTCTCGGGATCGGGCGCCACGCCCCTCTTGAGCATCACGTGGCCTACCTCCCTGCACCTGATGCAGTTGCACTTCAGCCCTTGGGCCTCGAGCCTCTTAAGCGCCAAGCACCTGAGGTCGCCCCTCTTAACGCCGTCGACTATCACGTTGGCCGGTATGTCGCGCTGCACTCTCTGGATTCTGACCCATCTCGGGACGAGCTTCTTTATCTCGGCCACTAGCTCGGCGGCCTCTTCGGAGCTGTATGGCCTGTACTCCCCCCTGAGCCACGCCTCGTAGAGCTTGGTGCCCTTCAGCACCAAGGTGGGGTATATCTTGATGTCGTCGGGCTTGAAGTGAGGATCGCTGAAGACGATCTTGAACATCTCCACGTCGCGTTTCGGATCTGAGCCGGGCAGGCCCAACATGAAGTGGGCGACTACCTCGAAGCCGCAGTCCTTGGCCACCCTAAACGCCTCAACGACGTCCTCGACCGAGTGCCCTCTTTCAATCGCTTCGTAGACGTCCTCGAAGACGGTCTGCACTCCGAGCTCTATCTTAGTGAAGCCCATTTCCAGCATGGCGTTCGCATGCACTTCCTTGAAGAAGTCGGGCCGGGTCTCGGCAGACATGCCCGAATTCCTTATCGGTGCCCTCTCGGCCAAGAGCTTGGCATCCTCGAGGTCCGAGGCCTCGACGCCGTTGAGCGCGTCTAAGCACCTCTTCACGAACCATCGCTGATAGTCGATGGACAAGCAGGTGAAGTTCCCTCCCAAGATTATGAGCTCTACCTTGTCGACCTTGTGACCTATCTCCTTCAGTTGCTCGATCCTGCTCTTGACCTGTAGGTAAGGGTCGTAGTCGCTCTGTCTAGCCCTCCTACCAGCGGGCTCTAGGCCCGTATAGGACGGAGGAGTGCCTATCTCCGGCCCTCCGGGGCAGTAGATGCACCGACCGTGAGGGCAGGAGTGGGGCTTCACCATGACCGCTACCGGGACTATCCCGCTTATGGATCGAACCCTCTTGACCCTCAAGAGCTTCAGGAACCTCTCGTCGTACCCGACGGCCTTGAGCACATCCGAGTTGCGAGGGGGCCCGACACCGTACTTCCTCGCCACTTCTATTTTGACGCGGTTGATTTCTATGGGGCTGACGTGGGGCCTCTCGACCAGCTTTTCGGCTATCTCCACGCAAGCCCTCAGAAACGCCTTATCATCGCCTTGAAGCTGCGCCTTGGGCCCCTCCATAGAAGTAGCGCCAAAAATTCTACACGAGCTCAGCTATTAGCTCTTGCTCACTAGGACCGTTCATCGTTGTGCACGTGCTGATAGCGCTCATCAGTGGGAGTCTTTATGGCTAAGAACGTAGACATGGAGAGTAGGCAGAGATGCGTAGAGTGGTAAGGCTTTGGATAGAAGCGGCGGAGGAGGACTTGTTTGACGCTAACGACGCTCTGCACAGGTGTAGGTGGTTCAGGGCCGCCTTCTTCTCTTAACAAGCCGTGGAGAAGGCATTGAAGGCGCTCTTCTTCGTAGTGCGCAGAGAAGAGCCTCCTCACGTGCGCACGGTGACGGAGCTCTACAGGCCCCTCAAGGACTCTGGCTTTACCCTCCCGCCAGAGCTCGAGGGTCAGCTCTACGTATTGAACGAGTACTACACCGTCACGAGATACCTCGATGCTGCCAACGGCCTCCCAAGCGAGGCCGTCGACAAGATCGAGGCAGAGAGGGCCTATAACATCGCAGCCGAGGTGGTGAATGTCGTTGGAGAGTATCTCGCGAGAAGTCGTGGAAGCGATTAGGAGGCTAATGAAGGAGCTGTCAGAGAGCGAGGGGATAGTCGTCGAGAAGGCGTACTTATTCGGGAGCTACGCCAAGGGCTCTTGGATCAAGACCAGCGACGTGGACTTGGTGATAGTCTCGCGAGGCTTCGAGGGCGTGCCGTTTCTCAAGAGGCTCGACATTGTAAACAGAGCGCAGTGGAGGTGGGGGTACGGCCCTTCATAGAGGCGATACCGCTCACCCCAGACGAGTTCAAGGAGAGGGTGGAGAGGAGCGCCTTGTTGAGAGATGCCTCGAAGTACTGGATCGAGGTACCTCCAATGACCTAGCCTGCAATCGTCGGCTAGGAAGACAACATCACAGATACCTAGCTATCAACTCGCCCACTACATTGAAGACTTCGGGCTTGTCCTTCCCCGTAGTCCTCGAAAGGGCCTCACAAGCCTCCTTGATGGCCTCCTCTCTCGTCCTCTGTCTACCTATGAAACCTCCAACGAGCCATAGTATCGAGTCCAGGTGCAATGGAGGTATCCCGCACCTCTTGGCCACGGCGCTCCAAGCCTTCTGTACAGTCCTCGGCTTTCTCATCACGGCCTCGACGACGTCGCTCCACCCCCTCAAGCTCGCCCCCTCGACGTCAATTACGCCAGCGGTCCAGGACAGCTTGGCGATCCTCGAGTCTATCGGTATTGGTATGCTAAGAGGGGCTATCAGGGCCTTCCCGTAGCGCGCTCTGTATGCGTAGCAGATCATCTTGAGCGAGAAGAGTATGGTCTTCGAGCTCCACTCAGATCTCAAGCTCAGTGCTAGGGCCTCGGCAAACCCGCGCAAATCCCTTATCTGCTTTACTACGTTCTCGGGCTCTAGCATCCTCGCCGTCGACGCCCTCAGGAGCCTAGAGGTTTTGGAGGTCCTTAAGGCCAAGTTTATCTTGGATGCGGACAGGAAGCCGAGCATGAGCTTCACCGCTTCGACCAAGCTCTTAGGCTCCTCGGCCTTAGAGACATAGAGGGCGAATTCGTTCCAGTAGTCCTCGCCCCTCCCGCTGAGCCTGTAGCTTATGATGCTGTTGAGGACTATGAGCGTTAGAGCAGGCCCAAAGTCCATCTTGCTAGTGATGAGCTTTACCGCGTGGAATTGAGGGTCAACTTCCTCGATCCTCAAGGCGCCCTCGAGCCCGAGTGACTTCAGCACCTCGCCTACGATCGACGCCCTCTCCTCGTTCTGCCTTACTAAGGCCAAGGCCCGGACACCTTCGCCAAGCACTTAGCCCTCGTCGATGACCTTTAATCTAGGCGTCGCTATCGCTCAGGGAAAAAGTTATCGATCACCTCTGGGCCCCTTGGCTACGTGGCGGCTCGGTCGGGCTCGTCTATGAGGCCGAGAGCCGCCAGCGCGCCTATGCAACCCCGCTCGCCCGTCACCGGCTTTAGAGCAACGCGAGCGCTGAATGCAACTCGACGAGCCTCTTCGATGCTCACCATCCCCTTCTTCGCTCTTTCAGTAAAGTCTTTGAGCTCCTGCGGTACCGTCACGCACACCTTGTAGGCAATCCCCGTGTGCGAGGACAAGGTCCTCTCCCTCAAAGCCCCCTCCAAGCACCTCAAGCAGTCGTCGAGCACTCGGGGCCTTACAGCCAGTACCAAGCCCGATGACACGCAGTTAGAGGTCTTGTACGGGTTCTCCTTGTAGAGCTGGGTTAACGTCAGCGACACGTAGTCCGCCAACCCCCACCTCTCTATCTCGAGGGCTATGTTGTTGACCAAGCACCACGTCGCGCCCTCTTCCTTGGTGTCGGTGTCGTCGACGCCCACGCAGAGCTTGTACTTCAATGGGAGCGTTATCACGCTTTCGCCGACCTTGGCCCCTCCGCCCTGCTCTAAGATCTCGATCTCCTCCACGCCTTCTGCTAGACCCCTGCAGAGCGCGCCGACGCCAGCTCCAGCTACGCCTCTATAGGCTATCTTGACCTTATCACCCTCGATCCAAGCGCCCTCTATGCACGCCACTCCTTTGCCCTCAGAGCGCTCGCCCAGCCTGACCACGTATATGTTCCTGTTGCCCTCTCTCCTCGCCCTTACCACTGCGGGGCTGCTTTTGGCTACGTTGAAGGTCGTCCACGCGGCGTTGCCAAAGCAAGGGCCCTCGTATACCTCGTGGACCTCAACGTACTCCCCTAGCTCATCGACCATCGCGATTAGCTTCCTAAATGGAGTTATCCAAGGCCTGCCCCTGACGAGCTCGTAGAGCTCCTCCTTTTTCAACCTCATCTCCATCACTTTGCCCCTTACGGCCGTTGTACGCAAGGCCTGGCATAAGGCGCTGCGACGAGAGATATAAGATTGCACCCTTCACGTCAAGACTTCGGAAAGAGCTTTTTCGGAGTAGGGGGCGCGTCATCGACATCGACCTTCACCTCTATCAGTGTCGGCTCTTCGACTTGGCTGAGGCCGCGTAGCTCCTCCTCGCCGTCCACTTTTAAGTACCTCATCCCCACAGCCTCCGCTAGTTTCTGGAACCCCTTAAAGCCCAACTCGACGTCGCTTGCCAGGCTGTAATCCCTCAGCTGCTTGCTCCTCACCATTCCGTAGGACTCGTTGTTGAAGACCGCCACGACTATCGGCAACCTCATGGCCGATATGGTGTGGAGAGCAGGCAAGTTCATTATGGCTCCGCCGTCGCCCGTTATCGACAGGACTCGATGCGCTGGCTTTGCCAGTTGTGCCCCTATCGCCGCTGGTATCGAGAAGCCCATGGTCGCGAGGCCTCCGGGGTAGAGGACGGGGCCCTGCCATCCGTGCTTCAGAGCTTCGAGCGCCCACATGCTCGATTGGCCCATGTCTAGGGCGATGGCGGAGCACCGCGTCGACGAGATGAGCAGCCTCACGGCTTTGAAGGTCTTGGAGTCGTAGAGAGGCTCTTCTCTGCGCGTGACCCAGAAGCCCTTCTTCCCGCCGCGATAGCTCCTGCGCAGGGCCTCTACGAAGTCCTCGCACCTCGACTTGATCTTCAGCGCCGCCCTCTCGCTGAAGGGGCCCTCCACCAAGACTTGAGCCACTACCGAGCCCTCGTTTATTCCATACGCCGTCGTCGCCTCGGAGAGTCTCGCCCCTAGGACCAATAGGAAGTCGCACTCTCGGAGGGCACCATTCGCGGTTCTGAACCCTCTGATGCCGCAGAAGCCCACGCCCACTGAGGGCTTCGGCCAGGCCGTGCACCAGCCCATCAAGGTGTACGCCACAGGTATGTCGTAAGCTTCAGCGAAAGCGGCCACGGCCTCGTGGGCGTCTGCGCATCCATTGCCCACTAATATTAAGGGCTTCTTGGAGGCCTCGAGCAACTTAGCGACTTCATCGGCCACCTTTTCGAGCCCCTCCGCCCTCGCTCGAGAGCTCACCTCCCTAGGCCGCTCGCCGAGCTCTACTTCCATCTCTTGGGCGTCTAGCGGGAAGTCCAAGAAGACGGGTCCCTTGGGGGCTCGGATCGAGCTCTCAGCCATGTCCAGGGCCTGGACGATCTTCTCCTCGCAGTCGACGTATATCGAGCTCTTGCAGAGCGGCTCGAAGACCCTCATTAAGTCGACCTCCTCTACGGCCAGCGAGCCCCTAGAGCGCGCTGGCACGTCCCCGGCTATCACTACCATGGGCGTGTGGTCCCTGAAGGCCGTGGCCACTGGGAGCGTGGCGTTGAGGGCCCCGGGCCCGGCGGAGACCACCAGGCCAGCCGACCTGCCAGAAACCCTAGCGTAGCCGTCGGCCGCGTGCCCGGCGCACCTCTCATCGGGGATCATGACTCTACGGGCGCCCACCCTCTTTAACGACACATTGAGCGGTATGGCGAAGCGGCCGGGAACTGTGAAGTACGCGTCTACTCCTAGTCTCCTTACGAGGGCCTCGGCGCCAATCAACGCCTCTTGGCCTCCAAGACCTTGAGGGCCAGCTCCTTAACGTCCTCCAAGTCTAGGGGGCCCCTTAACTCTTCGAGCCTCTTCACCTCTTCGAGCACCTCTCGGGCCAGCTCGCTGGATATGTCTAAGCCCGCGACCTTAAGCGCGTACGATATCGCCTTGATGCCGCTGTGCTTGCCGAACTTTATGGCTCTCTCGCGCCCCACTATGCTCGGGCTGTACGCCTCGTAGGTGAAGGGGTTTTCAAGAACCGCTGCTACGTGTATCCCGGATTCGTGCATAAAGGCATGGAGCCCAACCACGGGCTTGAGGGGCCAAGGCCTGAGCTTGCTCAGCTCGGCCACTCTTTGAGAGAGCTTGTTCAGCTTCTTGAAGTCTATGCCGGGGTCCACGCCATAAAGGCAGTAGAGCGCCAAGGCTACCTCTTCGAGCGAAGCGTTGCCACATCGCTCGCCGAGCCCGTTGACTGAGACCGAGAGAGCCGTAGCCCCGGCCTCGTACGCCGCCAAGGTATTGGCCGTGGCCAGCCCGAAGTCGTTGTGGCAGTGAACCGCTATTGGCTTGTTGAGAGACTTCGAGAGCTCGCCTATTAAGAGCCTCATCCCCGAGGGGGTTATGCATCCGACGGTGTCCGCTACGCCCACTCTGTTCGCTCCCCACTCTATGGCCGAGCTATAGAACTTAAGTAGCCTTTCAAGAGGCGTCCTCGTGGCGTCCTCACACGTGAACTGCACGAATATCCCGTGGGATCTCGCGTACTCTATGACCTCTAGGACGCAACCCAATAGGCTCTCAGCGCTCATCTTGAGCTTCCACTTCAAGTGAATGTCCGACGAGGGTGCGAATATTATAACCCCGTCCACGTCGCACTTGAGGGCCAATTCCACGTCGGACTTCAGGGCTCTGCAGAGGCACAAGACCTTAGATTTAGAAACGGCCTTGGAGACGGCCCTCACGGCCTCCTCTTCGTCCTTGGAGATTGCCGGGAAGCCCGCTTCTATCTCCTCCAATCCGCACTCCTCGAGTAGGAGGGCTATCTCGACCTTGCCCTTGACGTTGAAGGACACCCCTGGAGTTTGCTCGCCGTCCCTCAGCGTGGTATCGTAAAGTATTGGCTTCCTATCATATTTAGCGTTGTAGAGGCTCGTGGCGACGCCCCTAGTCTCCATGTCCTTGAAGAGCTCTTCGACCCCCCTCAATTGTTTGACCATTGGCAATCCACCAGTCCAAAGCCGCCGTTCACTAAAAACTTGTCCCCGACAGAGGAACCAACGAGCGAGACCGATACGGTGAACCTCATCATCTCAACACGAACCCGAAGCCCAGCTCCTCGTCTTGAACGTAGCTCTTGCCGAGCTTGAGGGCTAGCTCGGCCTTGTAGAGCTCCCTGCCTATGTAGGCCGCGTGGCTCAGGGTCGACACGAGCCCCCTCGCTATTAGCTCATCGCACACCTCCTCGGCCCTCGAGCCCTCGATGACGCACGTAGCCTTGCCAGCTCTGAAGTGTGAGACCGCTATAACCCCCTTGCCTCTGTCTATCGCCACCTTGACGTAACCAGCATGATCGTGGGCTTGGGAACTTCGGCTCGAGGCCTTCACGACCTCGCAGTTCTCCGCGACCCTCGGCGGAATGGTCAAGTCTCTCTTCTCCTTTAGGCTTAGGAGATCTAGGCTGAGGTCCTTCATCGGCCTCCTCTCCCTCTTGGATAGCTTAGCCATCTTCGCCGCGATGCACAGCTCCCTCACGCAGCCTTTGGTCTTGTTGCTGGCCTCGGTAGTTAGGAGCAACGATATGTCGAGCTCAGCCGCTATGGCAGCCATGAGTCCGTTGACGCCTGGACTGTCTACGTCCATTAGCTCGGTGACGTTCCCGACCCCCATCAGCATTGGCACGTCCGGGCGCTTCTTGGCGAACACGTAGTAAGCTACTAGGGACTCGAAGAGACTTGGTTGCAGGGGAGGGCTGAGTATGGGGTCAGCTATCACCTTCTTGAACCCCATGCTCCGAGCGGCGTCGACGGCCCTTTCGAGGGACTCAACTTTCTCGTTTATGCTCGACGGGTAGTAACCCCTCTTGACGTCTGTCGGTATCACGACGATGGCCACGTCACGGGGCAGATCCTCTAGATCCCTTAAAGTCCCTCTGTCCACGCTTATGACGAGGTCGGCCCCGGCCTCGACGGCAGCCCTTATCTCGCCGGGATCCGCAGAATCCACGCTTACAGGCCCCTCGATCTCCTTCTTAACTGCCTTTACCAGCTCGCTGGCCACTTCGGGCTTGCTTTCTCCGGCCACCATGCCCACGTCTATTATGTCGGCTCCGTAGCCCTTGTACATACGGGCCTCGCTCACTGTTGCGTCGATGCCCTTGATCGAGGCGAAGGTGACTTCGGCGACGACCCTCAAGGACCCCTTGGCTATTGGCACTCCGGCCACGTCGAAGAAGGCCTTGCTGGCCAGCTCCTCCTCTACTGCGCTTAGGACCCTCCGGTCCTCGACCTCTCTGCTCACCCTCAAGACCTTGCAAGCCGGGTCCACTTTTGACAGCTCGACCTTGCCCAGCATCGAGAGCACAAGGGGCAAGTCAGCTGCGTGTATCGGCCCCTTAAACGTCGGCACCCCCACCTCCCTCTCTATCGCCGAGACGTCTCCGCTGATGAGCCCTGGGACCAGTATTAAGTCGAAGCCCTTGACCCCCTCCTCCTTCAACTTCTTGGCTATTTCTCGAGGAGGTATTAGGGCTGCTACCTCATGTGGCATTACATAGACCTCGAAGTCCACGCCGGACCTCGATGCGTACTCCTCGACGATCTTGGAAGCGGCCCTGCCAGTCACCAATAAGACCCTCATGTCCCTCGAGATATCGGGGGTGGACGTCGATTAAAGCTTCCCGAGTCATCGATGGAGGGCTCAGCACGTGCAAACGTCATCACCCCTCAGGACCGTGGAGGCTCATCACAGACCTCGGGCCGCTGAGGAGTGAACTTTAAATCCTCGCCTTCAACTTTTCTCGGGCCGGGTGGCTATGTCGAAGGACGTCGAGGCCCCGAGGCCCGTAGTCCAAGCCCCTCTCCACAAGGAGCTCCCGGTGAAACTACGTAGTGGCAGGGGCTTCAGCATGTCCGAGCTCAAGGCCGCAGGGCTCGATGTGAAGAGGGCCAGGAAGATGGGCTTGAGGGTCGACGAGCGCAGGGACAGCTGCCACGAAGAGAACGTAAAGGCACTAAAGGAGTTCTTAGCGAAGACGCTCCAACTCACGAGAACTGCGTGAGGCGATTTAACCTAACGTCCTCATTTTTCGAGTTTCTTGTGCCAAGGCATCATCGCTCAAACCTTAGACATGGCCTCGGCGTGACAAGGGGTATTAGGCTGTGGCCTCGGTGACCGCACGATAGCGGGCCTTTTGAGTGTTGTTTGAGCCCAAATGGGTTGTAACGCTGTGATAGTCAACGTAGGGGTGCGCGTTGTCTGTAGCAAGTAGGAGCCCTGAAGATGAAGTCGCGGAGTAGATGCTCCTGCGTGAGCAGGGTCCAGACGCTTTCGCATGGAATGGCCGTAGCCAGACGTGCCTCGGATCAGATAGGACTCTAGCGTCGAGTAAGTGGTCGTGGAGAGCTTAAGGAAGGGCCGGCGAATTAGCTCTAGGAGGTAAGAGGCCTCTTCGCAATAGTTGGAGAGCCTTTAAGGAGGCGACCGGATGAAGCCTAGTACCCCATTAAATACATCTCTATTAAAGCTCTGGAGGCTCACGGGCATTCTAGCCTCTGCAGTCGCCTGGCTCACGATCGCCACTTCAGCCTACCTTAACCCTTGGTTTAGCATTTGTAAGCACGCCTTCAGCGACCTCGGCGCTCCGCAGGCTAACCTACCTTGGGTCTACAACACTGGCCTCATAGCGTCGGGTGCGCTTGCGTGCCTCTTCTCACTCTACTTGCTCCACGTAGCCAAGTCTAAGGTCGAGGCGTTCTCATCCTCGTTGCTCTTCGTTGCTGGCATCTTTTTAGCTCTCATAGGCTTTTTCCCGTCCTCCACTAGGCCCCACACATTCGTATCGACTTGGTTCTTCGTCCAAGTCTGGCTCAGCTTTGTCAGCTTCTCGGTAGCTTCGTACTTAACTAAGAAGAGGAAGCTCTGCGCCTCCTTAGCCTTGCTAAGCGCTCTAGGCCCGCTAGGCGCTCTATTGGTAGAACTGCTGTGGAGCTGGCCCTCCGTAGCTTTGCTCGAAGCTTACGGGATAGTGATCATAAACCTAGGAGTCATACACTTGAGTTTAGAGATGGTTTAAAAACGCTTAAAGCAAGGAGTTTGGTTCGAGTAGTGCCCAGCGCGCATGCGCCTAAGAGGCCTTGGGTCTGCGAGCTAGTGCCCGAACGCGGCCCCAAGCCCTTGACACCGTGAATCCTCAGCGACACATCGATCTTGAGGAGCTAGGAAACTAAATAGGTGGATGGTGGAAGCACTTAAAGGGCGGAGCCCTAGCTGATAACCCTCTATAGAGGGCCCATCTAGGTGATGCGTCTTACGACCACATCGACTCCCGCGGCTTGAGGTCCTGCGCGAATCGCGGTTGAGCCAAAGAACTTTAGGCGTTCTCGAGAGGCCATCGAGGTGAGGGATGTGCCGGATCGCGTAGTGGTCGTAGACGACGTGCACAAGGCTTTCAAGCTGGGGAGCACCGTGACGTGGGCCCTAAGAGGTGTCTCGCTCAGCGTCGAGAGGGGGGACATGATAGCCATAATGGGCCCCTCTGGCTCGGGCAAGACGACTCTCTTGAACATGATAGGCCTGCTCGACAGGCCGACTAGGGGGAGGGTCTACATCGACGGCGTCGACACGAGCACGCTCAGCGATCGCGAGCTGGCGAGCTTCAGGAACTACAAGATAGGCTTCGTGTTCCAGCAGTTTAACCTAGTGGGAAGGCTCACGGTGTTGGAGAACATAGAGCTCCCGCTAATCGCTAGGGGGTTACCGAGGTCTCTTCGAGTCAAGATGGTAGTGGAAGCGCTTCGAAGGGTCGGCGGCGACGAGAGCTGGTTGCTCAAGAGGCCCACCCAGTTGTCGGGAGGTCAGCAGCAGAGAGTGGCCATCGCAAGGGCCATAGTCACCTCGCCGTCGATCATACTAGCCGACGAGCCCACTGGAAACCTCGACAGGGCCTCAGCGAAGGTCGTCTTAAGCACGTTCTTAGAGCTCAACAAAGCTGGTCAGACCATAATAATAGTGACTCATGACCCTGAGGTGGCCAATTGCACTAACAAGATCTACGTGATAAGGGACGGCATCATAGTTGACGTCAGAGAGCCCGACAAGAGCCAAAGCCTCTTAGTAAAGGCTTGAAGTGCAGGCGAAGCCCGTCTAAAGGATAGCGCTCGGCCAGATATACCAATAGCTCATCCATCTAAGCGAACGTCTTGCTCTACGAAGGCTAGCTCTGAAAACGCTTTTATGCGTGAGCGAGGGCGAAAACTACGACAAGCCCTGCAATGGTCCTTGGGGTGTTTACTTGACCCGTAAAGGCATTTCCATAGCAACTATTTCAATGGTCTCTCTAATTGCGCTAGTCGTCGTACTCGCCGTAACCTCGGCCTCTTCAAGTAGCTTCGAAATCCTGTCGATCGCCTTCAAGTCCTCTGCCGGCACTGACGTCTATCCCGGAAGCAAAATGGCTCGCTTAAGGGTGGATGTGCGATATGTCGGGGAAGGCGACGTCTACGCCGTAGCCGGCCGGCTAAAGGACTTGCCGAGCGGGCTATCCCCTAGCTACGGCTCGGCATCGCCGGCCAGAGACCTAGACGGCGAGGTGAAGACGAGAGTAAGGCCTGGTGACGTCCTTTACTTTGAGTTCTATCTAGACGTCGATAAGAGTGTTAGCCCAGGCATATATGTACTGACGTTGGTCATAAGCTTTAGAAACGACACGTCGTGGTTTGATGAGGGCTACCCAGTCTATGTCGTCATCGCTCAATACCCCCAGCTGGATCTCGAAGTGGTCGACGTCTCGTGGAGTCCCGCAGCCTATCCCGGTACTTCTGGCACCTCTCTGAGGATCACCGTTAGGAACGTGGGGGATTGCGATTTGAGGAACGCAATGGTTAGGCTCAAGTTGCCCGATGGCATGAGCCCAAAAGAGTCGACGGTCCAGCTCGGAGTCTTAGCTAGAGGAGATCAAGCGACAATGTCTTTCAACGGCATAGATGTAAGCGAGGAAGTGAGGCCGGGCAACTATAGCGCAACACTCTACGTCGAGGGCACCGCCCTGACCCCCGACGGCGTTGCTTACCGGGCCTCGACGAGCGCCTCTATAGTGATCGAGGTGGACACTCCGACAGCAGACCTCTACGTGCTCAGGTTGTTCTCGTCTCATTGGGGCGAGGCGAGGCCAGTACCCGCATACCCTGGTTCTAAGTACACCCCACTGACCATAACTATAGTGAACGTCGGGGTATATGACGTCACAACCCTCAGGGCTACGGCTAGCTCCCAGTACTTAGAGCCCGTGAAGCCCGAAGGGGTTCACTCAGCGAGGATTTATTCAGGAGGCTCGTGCAGCTTAACATTCTACTTCAACGTCAAGGAGGACGCCCCCGAGAGCTTGCGCGTGGCAGTACGCTTGGAGTACTGGGTCGACCTAGGAGGGGGCACGCTCGTCAAGGTGGACCATAGCCAAGACATAACTGTCCTCGTAGAGAGATACACTGGAACCGAGGGCGAAGGCCTCTACGTGGCCTCGTACGGTTGGCTCAACAACTACAACGTGTTCCCGCGAACTGAGAACGCCACGTATCAGGTCACCGTGGCCAACAGACTTCCCTTCTCGGTGAGGGGTTTGAAGGCGTTACTCGCGCTCCCACAGGGCTTCGGAGGGGATAGGGGTTCAACGGCGACGGCGTACGTCGAGGGACCCATTCAGAGTTATTCAACGGCTACGCTGTCGTTTAGGGTGTCAGTGGGTGACGTGAAGCCGGGGGCTTACGAGGCCGCTCTAATGCTTGACTACATAGTCGAGTCTGGCGGTCCTGGTGCGAGGAGGATAGAGCGCTATGAGGTGAGCTTATGTGTCGTGGACGACGCTAAGGCCTTAGAGCTCGTGAGCGCTAGCTGGCTGGGCTCTGCTGTTGAACCGGGGACCTACGGCGCGTTGTTGAGAGTCGACATCCGCAACAATTACGTGGACTCGATGAGCGGTGCAGTCCTAGAGCTCAGCTTGCCCCAAGGCTTCTTATTCTCGGTCGACAACTCATCGAGGGTCAAGGTCGCTCCGGCTTCGCCCGAAGCTTTTCAAGTGCCTCGACAATTGGCCCCTCAGGACTTGCAAGCCCTCGTGTCGATGATTAGGTCCGCGACGTCAACGCCCCAAGTGCAGGAGTACTCGAGAGGAGAGATAATATCATTCTTTGTGCCCCTCAACGTGCTTGTAGACTCTACCGGGACTTACCTCGCCGTGGGCCGCGTGAGCTACGTCGACCCTTGGGGTTGCGCTAGGGATTGCGGGATTGAGGTGCCGCTCGTAGTCTTGGGCTCGACGAAGTACGTGGAGGTCGAATTCTCAGGCTCCCTGAGCCCGAGGAGCAGGTACACCAACGCGACTCTGTGGCTCCGCAACGCGGGCAGCTCGCCCATGTACAACGCCATGGTGACCATAAAGCCAGCCCAGAGCGCTACTGCTCTTCCAGCTCTGAGCGCCACTACCGCTCCCTTGCTAATAGCAACGCCCTCTACGATTTACATTGACGCCCTCGGCCCTAACTCCAAAGTCGCCATTCCAATAACCTTCGCTTTCAACCCCACTGGGTATCAAAGCGTAATGGGGGCAACAACCATGATGAACTACGGGGTCGTTCCCTTGACCGTGTCGATATCGTACAAGGACGCACATGGCTACTCGCACAGCTTCGACACGACGGTGACCATAGCCCTAGACCCCTTCATAGACATAGTCGTCAAGGATCTTAGGGCAGAGGCTTCTGGCAAGGCCCTAGAGGTTAGCGGCGTGCTCATAAATTACGGCTCGGCCACGGCCTACAGGGTTGAGGTGAGGGTCTGGGCTGGGGGTAGCTCGTCGAGCACCTTCGTGGGAGACGTGGAGCCGGGCTCTCAGACGGCCTTTAGGGTTAGGGTTTACGTCTCCGAAGACGTCGGCGATACGGCGAGACTGTCCATAGGCTACTATAACATCTTCAACGAGTACGACGCGCGAGAGCTTTCAATATCCATCACTCGAGTGCAACCGAAGGTGGAGGAGAAGCCCACGGGCGAAGCGCCCCTGACGTTCTACAGAACCTTGGTGATAGCGCTCATAGCCGCGTTTCTGGCGCTCGTGGGGTTCCTCATCTTCAGGTTGTACAGGTCCCACATGGAGAAGATCCAAGTAGGGGCCCCGGCGGAATGAAGTTCTTGTTGACGAGCTTCTTAGTCGACGCGTTTAGGCTAGCGTTTAAGGCGCTGAGGGAGAGGAAGCTGAGGTCGTCGTTGACAGTGCTGGGAATAATGATAGGCCCGCTGGTCATGGTGATGATGGGTTCAGTCGTGGCGGGCTACTCGGACTACATAGTGAACCAGATAGCTTCGCTAGGGCAGAACGTCGTCGTGATTTACCCATCGTCAGACTACAAGCTCACGCAAGAGGACCTCGACTACGTAAGGTCTTTCCCCTACGTGGACGAGGCCGAGCCCTTCTACGCGACTCAAGGAGTAATAAAGAGGGGCGGGGAAGAGGTTCAAGTCTACATATACGCCGCCAAGGTCTCGCTAATCTTGAGGTCAATAGGGGGCTTGGAGATCGTGGAGGGAGAGGCGCCGTCTGAGGGCGAGGTCATAAGCGCTCTCGTGGGCTACAAGGTGGCCTTCGACAGCCAAGGCAATAGGCAGTGCGGAGTGGGCGACGTGATAACAATAACCTCGCGCGAGATCAAGGGCGGGCGAGTGACGAACGTGAGGAACGTCAACGTCGTGGTCGCGGGCGTGCTCGGGGAATACGGTGGCGCACTGATATTCAGCCCGGATCAAACGATATTTCTAAACCTCGAGGCCGGTAAGAGGTTATTGAACCTAAAGGAGTGGTCGGGAATCTTCGTGTTGCTCGAGGATCCGATCCATGTTGGCAACTTCATCAAGAGCGTGCGGAGGGCCTACGGCGGTAAGCTTACGACCGTGGCCTTCCAAGCCATAGCCGAGATAGCTTCGAGCATAACTTCAGCGGTAGCGTTCATAAACTTTACGACGTCCCTCTCGGCCTTGGCTGTCGCGGTGGCTGGGATAACAGCCACCATGGTGACCTCGGTTATGGAGAGGACGAGGGAGATAGGGGTTATGAAGGCCGTGGGCTTCACGAACGCGCAAGTAGTGGTGATGATCTTGGCTGAGTCCCTCGCCATGAGCTTGATAGGGGGCTCGATGGGCATAGCTCTAGGGGTCGTCGGGGCCCACGCGTTGGCGTCGAGGGGCCTCCAGATAGCTTCCGAGACTACGACCTTACTGGTGGTGGCGCGGCCAGCGCTAACTCCAGACCTCTTCTCATTGACATTCGGGCTGACGGTGTTCGTCGGCGTAGCGGGCGGCCTATTGCCAGCTTACATGGCCTCTAAGATACCGCCCGCCGTAGCTCTGCGATACGAGTAAGCGCCAGTTAAATAGCACTCGAGCCCTCTTCCGCGGACTTCAGCAAGTGTTGAAGCTTCTCGATCTTTCGTCTTAGGTACTCTACAACCATGCTTGCTATATCCGGGTCAACCTCCTTAAGTGCCTCTAAGTGAGCCACGAGGTACTCGTCCAAGGCGTCCAGCTCTGCTCCGTTGATGTAGCCCTCTAATAGTCTTCGAGTAAACAAGGCTATGAACGCCTTGCCCCTGAGGGTCAGCGAGTACGTCCTGCGAACCTTAGCTCCGCGCCTAACCTCCTCGACAACCACGTAACGTTGTTCCTCGAGGTTTCTCAATATCGGGTATAGGGACCCCGGGCTGGGCCTCCACAGACCAGCAGTCTTCTTGGTCAACTCCTTGAGAACCTCGTATCCGTGCTTTGGGCCTTCGAGCAACATGAATAGCGTGGCTGTCCTCAGAAGGCCCTTGCCCAGAGCCCTTATGGTCCTGACGACCTCCCTTTCTGTTCTTCTATCTCGGAACATCGAGAGGACCTCGCTGCCCTGCGTCAGAGTTTTTATCGGCCTCAGATTAAGTATATCGAGGGGCCTAAAAGAAAAGACCTTCAAAAAGCCCTCATCTCGAGCTTGATTGGAGGGCTGTACGAAGCGGCCTCACAACCAAAGACGACCTCGCGAGCCGAGCCCACAGGGCCCGAGCCCACCGCCTTCACGCTCTGGAGGAGCTCGTGCAACCGTATGGCCAGCCAATTTACTTTGACTGGCTCCCTCACTTCTCCCTTGACAACGAGCAACGTCGTCTCAGGCTCTAGCACTAGGAGGTCCTCAATGACGTACGATCGCTCGGCGCTGTGCACTAATAGCCCCAGCTTCGTCTCCTCCACCATCTCCTCCGCACTCCAGTCCCCTAATTCTACGACAATGTTCCCGTGAAGCGGCTGAGGAGGTATCGCTAAGCCCCTCCCGTTGCCCGTGGGCTCAACGCCATACGCGTAGGCCGTCTCTCTGCTGTGCAGGAGCGATACGACCCTCCCAGACTCTATCAACTTCTTTCGCCTGGCCTTGACCCCCTCGTCGTCGAAGAAGAAGCTCCCGTAGCCACCCTCGAGCATCGGGTCGTCGAGCACGGTGAGCCCCTCGTAGCCCTCTTCTGACAAGTGCTTGGGCACCCTCGCGTCGAGGACGCTTCTTAAGGCTGCTTGCATGGCCTTAGAGGCGGCATCTGGCATCAGCACTACCTCGAACTTCGATCCCCTATACAGCGGGTTCAAGAGCTTGGCCTTTGGCGCGTACAGCAGTCGAAAAGCCAGCTCCTCGGCTATGCGCCTAGGGTCGGCCTTTTCTAGCACTTCGAGGCCTCCAGACCCGAAGACCTCGAACATCGCTACCTCTCCGCTCCTCGCGCGGGCGGCGAAGCTGCCCACGACAGAAGGCTTGACCTCGTATGCGTTCACTCCATCGCTTGAGATCATGGCCCTCGTCGTGACAGTCGCCTCAACCGCAGCCCTAAAGTCCTGCAAGTCGCTAAACAGCTCGCCGAGGCTCTTCGAGGCACAGCTCAAGAAGTCGACAACGTCTGAGCCGTCGCTCTCCGTTATAGGCCTCTTCTGTCCTATGACGAAGCCACCTTGGACCGGCCTCCTGTGGGCGAGCTTAACGTCGCCTTTAGCGCTGGCTGACGCTAGCCTCAGCGCTTCGTCGAGCACCTCGTCTCCTAACTTAGGTGAAGCGCACACGCCCCAGCGGCCCCTCCACAGCACCTTGAGCACATAAATGGTGCCAGCGGATCTATTGATAGTACTCTGGCCGCACACGTGGTCTACTCTTAGCTTCTTGTAGGTGATGCTTGTGCAGTCAGCATACTCGACCCCCTTGTCCGCGCACTTGTCAATCAGGCTTCCGGCCTTCATGGCGAGACCCTGCGATGGGCAACTACGCCAAGCTTCGACTACAACTCTGGAGAGGGGGTTCTATGAGTATTTACCCTCATAGCCCATGGTGTCTTCAATTCTTGAGAATAATGGATAAAGTAGGTCGTACCTCTACCGGAGACCCGATGCTAATGAGCGAAAGGCGAGGACTATGCTCAAAAACATGAGAAGCGAGCCCCGTGGTCGTTTACCCCTCTCTCTAGCCGTCGCAGCAGGAAGCGCGTCTAAGCCTCCGGCTTTCAGGCCTAGCGGAGATGTATAGCTCAGCCCTTCTCCTCGCGATTAGGCGTAGCATCACTACGGTTGTGCGATTTTCGAGAGAGGCTCTCTAGGCCTCGTCGACGTGTTCATTGTTCGTCGCCAGCCC
>Ga0105156_1000010_pt1 | contig 25294 bp, 47 predicted proteins | sample SSWtaG_3_FD_89673 | JGI IMG/M metagenome (GOLD analysis project Ga0105156, IMG submission 89673) | Hot spring microbial communities from Sandy's Spring West, USA to study Microbial Dark Matter (Phase II) - SSWTFFsm_matched | ecosystem: Environmental > Aquatic > Thermal springs > Hot (42-90C) ...
CAAGCTATTGTCATTTATCCAAATACTCTAAACTATTTTCCCCTTTTTCCATTCTCCTTTTTTTTCTTTTTCATTTTTCTTTTTGTTTTGTTTTTTGTTTTTTAAACGGAAAGGTTTATATACTAGTTTAAACTATATATTATCGGGAGCAGTATGGAAAGTAAGAACAATGAGTATAATGTCAACACATCATATTCTCCCGCCATGTTGACGCAGGCGGGAACTCTAGTCGCCGCGACCCCGCCCCGCGGTGACGATGCGAGGACAAGCGGCGGGGAGCTTTTGTTTTTAAAGGTGGGTTAATTGTCAGTGTCGATTAAGGAGAAGGATGGACAATTATATATTTCAGCACCATACAATCCGCTTTTCGTTGAAGAATTAAAAGCGAAGACGAAAACGCGTAAGTGGGATTCATGGCTGAAGGTGTGGATTGTCTCTGCAAGCGAAAAGCAGATAGTGCAAGAGCTTATAAACAAGCACTTCAGTAGCAACCATGAGGAAAAATACGCGCAAATCGGCGACATTGAGCTTTACTGTTCTAGCAGCTTCGTGGACTATCCGCGCTGCAGCTTCATGCGCAGCTTTGTCGCGAAGCTTGGTTCATCAGTCAACATTGTCGAGAGAGGGGAGGGCGTTGCACGGGCATACGTGCAAAACATTCAAATACAGCAATTCATCAAGCAGAAAGTGCAAGAGCTACTTGCAAAGCAATCTCAAAGCACAATATACGTTTACGTTGAGCATGCAACGGAGGACACGTATGTGATTACTTTTAGTCGCGATACATCGGCTTTCAAGAAGTCGCCACTGTTCGAGGGGCTGAAAAGAGTTCGCTTCGCCAACCACGGAACCAGGCGAGCGCCAGAATTCCATGGAATCATCGCGATTGCTTCAAGATTTCCATTGAACGTCATCGATGGTGAAAAGGAAGACTTCATTGACTTGCCCGACACCCCAGAAATTAGAGTGAAGGTCTGTGAAATCTTGGAGCGTGCGAGCGACTGGGATTCGGCGAAGCAGAGTCTTCTCACGTTGAAAGAACAAATACCGCAGCTGCTAGCGCAACAGCAAAAAGTAGAAGTGTCAGAAGTGTCGCTTGAAGAAGAAATTGAGAGGCTAAAAGCAGAAATTGAGGAGCTTGAGAGGCTGCTCGCAGAGAAAAAAGCAAAATTGCAGCAGCTTGCGGCAGAAAAAGTTAAACTAGCGCTCGAGGAAATCAAGGCTCAGGTGACGTGACTTGCAATTATGTACATTTAAAAATTTTATTTTTTCTCTTGTCAGCGAAGAAGAGCAGAAAATAGTTTCTCAAATTTCAAGTCTTCAAAGTCAGCTTCAAAACTTGAAGCAAAAACTTGCGGCAACGCCCCCCAAAATCGTTTGGCAGCGGGGGGTTCATGACTGTCCATTTTTCGAGATGATTGATGACGATGCCTTCCATTGCCGCGCGGAGGGGAAGGTCTTTGAGCCCTGGTGCTCGACGAGGAAAATCAATGTTCCACTTGAAATCCGCGACGGCAAACTGTATTGCAATTGGCTTAAGCGCTACGTGAAAAGCGATTGCTACATTGCCAATCCAGAGTATGCGAAGCTGGCTAGCGAGGTTTCGAAGCTTGAAGATGCAATAAAATCTGCAAAGAGCAGCTTGCACAACATAATCCCAAACATTGAGAAAGTGCTTTCTTATCTGTCTGCAGCGGGATTTGTGGAAGCTCGATTCAAGTATATCTACTTCTGCGAGCAAACGTTCATAGAAGAAAGAGTGTACGAGAGTGGCAGTTGCAGTATAGTTGCATACAAGAACAGCAACGATGAAGTGCTTGCAGTGTACATTGCACTTACAGTAATCGACATGAACGTTGCACATCTATACATCAACATCAACGTAAATCTACCGCCACCAGAAGTCTGCGAAAGCCTGAGGCTCATTGCAAGAGTGAAGGAAGCACTCGACAGAGGACGAAGCATAGAAATCGATGCAAAAGAGCTAGAAATGCTGAAAAAAGCAAGCGGAAACGAACTGTTTGAAGAAAAATGCATCAAACTCTTCTCCAAGCCAAGCAATCAACTCATCCCAATCCTCGAAGAACTTCAAAGAGAAGCCATCAAGAGAAAAGAGGAGGAAAAGAGGAAGAGAGAAGAAGAAAAGCGGAGAAAAGAGGAGGAAATGCTAAAAACAATAAAAAACGCATTCAGAGAGCTCGAACAATACGTTGAAATCACAATCGACAACGGAAAAATAACTGCAAAAACAAAGCGATACATGAGCAAAGAAATCTTCGACAAGTACATCTCAACAGCAAAAGCAATGAAAATGCAATTCAACACCAAAACGAAAGCTTGGGAGCTATGGATTTTATAAATTTTAAAAAACGAAAGGTTTATAAATACACTTACACCTATTTTTTAATGGTAACATTTCCTCCCCGACCACCATGAAAAGGTGGCGGGAAAGGGGGATTGAAATGGAAAATAAAAAGAAAAATGGTAATAATGGTATAAACCCCCCTGTATCTCCAGCCACCATAACCCCACCCTATGGTGGCGATGAGAGTTCAAGCGGTGGGGAGCTTGTGAGAGCGGTAAGAAGGCTTGAAACGGAGCTTGCATCTGGATTTGTTGGCAGAGAAGAGGAGGCAAGAGTTGCAGTTTTGGCATTGCTCACCAAGAGTCATGCAGTCTTCATTGGCGAGCCAGGAACTGCGAAGTCCGCATTGATTCGTAGACTTTCACAGCTTGTCAGTGCAAAGTATTTCTACTACTTGCTAAGCAAGTACACTGTGCCAGATGAGCTTATAGGAGCCATTGACCCCATTGCGTATAGGCAGGGGCGATTCGTAAGGATAGTTCAGGGGAAGCTTCCAGAATCGCAGATTGCATTCATAGATGAAGTCTTCAAAGGTTCAAGTGAAACATTGAATACACTGCTGAACATAATGAACGAACGTATTTTCGTCGATGCAGATGGAACAGTATATCAGTGTCCATTGTGGAGTTTGTTTGGCGCTAGCAATGAGTTGCCAAGCGATTCTGAGCTTGCAGCGTTTTATGACCGCTTCCTCTTGCGGCATTTCGTTAGGAGAATTGATGTGGGCAAGCTTGAAATGGCAATAATTCATAACCTCAATCACCTGCATTCTCCTGATTTACAGCCAGTAATCTCGCTCAGTGAAGTGCAGAAGCTACATGGTCAAATTACAACGTTCATGTGTCAGAATGCTCAAGCACTTGCAAAAGTTACAAGTCAACTTGTCATTGTCCTACGGCAAAACGGCATTTTCATCAGCGATAGAACTGCTGTGAGTCCAAACTATTTGCCACGCTTAATAGCTACATATTCCTACGTATACCAGCAAGACCTCAAGAAAAGCGCCATAGCAGTTTCAAAATATGTTTTGCCAAGCGAAGAAGCGCTCGAAGCCTACAAGAAAGCGTTGGATTCACTTATGCCTCCCGAACTGAGGGAAGCTCAAGAAAAGCTGGAGAAGGCAAGAGACTATGCAATTGCTGGAAGCTTGGCTGATGCCAAGAGGCTTGCAGCGGAAGCAATACAGCTCGCCCAAACGCTAATCAGTAAACCAGAGAGACTGGAGCTCTACAAAGACGAAATCAGAGAAATCATAAGCGAATCAGAGAACCTCATAAGACAAATCGCTACCATCGAAGAAAGCCTAAAGAGCCTAAAGAGGAGGGGATAAAAAATGTCCAAGGATGTTGGCGTACTGCTCGAAGACTACAGCAACTCCGTATACCGCTCACTAGCCCGCAGCGTCATCGAAAACTTCCTACTCCAACACAAAAAATTCCCATTCTACATACCACTAGACGCATCAATACTCCACATAAAGCCATGGACAACCATAGTCATAAATCCACGTGACACGAAAAAGGCGTGGAAGACAATCGTGCAAAGATACTATGACAGTGATGCATACAAAATTCTCAACAATGCCGTGAAAGGAGACCCACTACTTGCAAAGTATGCCGCAATACAGTGGCTCAATTCACTCTTCAAGAAAATTGAAAGCGAATCCAAGCTTCTCCCTCCACAACCACAAGGACAAAGCCCTCCAATGCCTCCTGGGGATGTTCAAGCATTCCTCAACGCACTTGATACCCAAGTATCACCATCACAAGCATCGAAGATAATTGCTAGAATTGTTTCAGAGCTTGAGAGGGAGGCTCGTGAAATATTGAGTGATATTGAGGCGCTTGAGACGTTCAGCCATCTTGGGATGCCGTATGCGGAGCTTCTCGATAAGCCAGATGAGTTTAGAGCTAAAGCGAGAAACACTATAGTTGTGCATTTAGTTAGGTTTCTGCGTAAGGTGAGGAGGGATGCTCCATTGCTTAGCGTTGCAAAAATGCCTACGCTTGTTGGAGGTAGACCATTGGGGGTTAAGAGGATTCAGAGGTGGAGTGAGTTGCCTAAGGTCATTCCGCTTGACTACATCGATGAGGATTTGCTTAGCTATAGGATTGCTTCGAGGACTGTCAGAGTTCCAGAGAGTTATGGTTCGATACCTGACTATGTAGTTTACCTCGACAAGTCTGGCTCAATGGCTGGAAGCATAGTTTACCGTGAGCCTCCAGCGAGGGTCGAGTATGTTCCAAAGATAAGCTTTGCAGCTGCATCTGCATTGGCTTTGGCATATCAGCTTAGGCGGGTTGGTGCAAAGATGACGCTTAAGCTGTTCGATACTGAAGTTCATGACCCAATAACTGATTTCGCTCAGCTGATTGATACTTTGCTTAAAATCAGTGCGGATTCTGGGACGAATATCTCTAACGTCTTGAGCGATGCGCTGAAGTTTAGGGATGAAAGGATAATCGTTGTAACTGATGGTATAGATGTGGTTTCGGAGGATGCCGTTAAGAAGGCGAAGGCTGCAAATCTCGATATCACATTCATATTCATCAAAACCGACAATTCACTTCTCAGAAAGAACTTTCATTGCATACATCTTTCAGAGGCTAGACCATCAATATTGTTGGAGGTGTAGAGCAGTTGACTGTGGAAGAGGGGGAGGAAATAAGCAGATTGAAGAAGAGGATTGTGGAAGCATATTCGAAGCTGTCACATGGATTTATGCTTCCAATCATGGCATCCGAGATTACGGTTGCTGGAAATACGGTCTATGTGAAGGTTCCAGAAAGCCTCTCCATCTTTGTAGGGAAGCTGATTGGCAGAGGGGGATGCAATGTCAGAACCGTGGAGCAAGAGATAGGCATGAGGATAGTCATCATGCAAGAGAAGACCCCTGAGCATGTTGAAATGAAAAAGAAGTTGAAAGACCTCTTGAGGAGGGTGGTTGAAGATGAAGGCGTTATGGTGCAGTAGGCATAAGCCTCTCCCTGCACAGGTGAAGGAGCTTTCTGCAAGGGGAATAGTGCTCGTCATTCCTCCGAAGACCTTTTTCTCAAATGCGGAGGAGATAATAGACCTTGCAAAGAAGAACAATTGCCACTACATCATATCAGTACTTCCCCTCACCATGATTTCGAGGCTATGCGAGCTTGCAGAGGACAATGGCTTCATAGTGCTATATCCAGTCATGGAGGAGCTCGGTGAGCTTAGGGAGGGGGTGCAGATTGACTGGGAGCGTGATGCAATACTTGATGTTGGAAACAAGAGGAAGATTGTCAGATTCCAATGTTTTAAACGTGTGAAGGGAGTGAAACTCATACTTGAAGATTGGTAGGGGGGATGGTTATGCGTCTCTTCATAGTTCAGCTGCACACTAAGGGGTGGGCTGTGGGCGTGAGCTATACGCCTGAAGAACGCGTGTTGATGAGCATCTTTAGACTTTCAAATGAGCAGAAGAATAGATTGCAGTACTTGAAGGTTAAATTCTACCGCTTCGTTGGAAGCCTATCGATATGCAAGTTTGGAGAGCAATACGTGGTTAGAGAGAAGGATTTAATTGGAATAGAGAGATTCTTCAAAGATGAAGTTGAAAAACCATTCCTCGAAGAAAGAAAGAAAATATTCAGAGAGCTCCTTGACAAGTGGGATGAAATTGAGAATAGACTTGTATCATATGCCAAGAGGCATGGAATTGACCCAAATAGGATAAGTAGATTGAAGCCAAAAGAGGAATCCTTCCTCGACCTATACTACACGGTTACACCACTAGACCTCCAGATTTCAGGAGTATTCGACTTGGCAAGCAAATTCGAGGAGAAATCAAGTGAAGCTCAAGAATACAGGGCATTAGCTGAAAGAGTGAAAAGGGATGCGGAAAGAAGAATTGCAGAGCTAAAAGCCATCTACGAAGAAAAAATTGCAGAGATGAACAGGGTCATCGAAAAACTTAAAGAAGCAGTAAAGGAGAAGGATAGAGAGCTATACAAGGCAAGACTCATGGGATTAGTGGAAGATGCAAAAGACGTTGCAGAACTCATTGGAGAAGAAACTGCGGAAGACTTGAAGGCAAAGATGGAGGCTCTAAAAGAATTGCTCACACGATAGCATCCTTTAAATTCTTGGCGACATGAAGATAATAGGGGGATGAAAAATGAGCGAGAAAATAAATCTTTTCGAGCGGCTCGTAGAGCTATACAAATCCTTCATAGAACTCTACTATGAAAACAGAAGTATGTTCTGTGAGACCATGAAGGACTATGCATGCACCATCATCGAAAACTTCGAACTGCTCATAGCATACATCCTCTTCGAACTCTACATGTACGATAAAGCCGTATTCCTCAAGAAGGATGAGGAGCAAAGTGATACTTAGGTATCAACAGATTGCATCCATACATGAAGAAAATTTATTAATAAACTTTGAGTAGTATAGGTTTAGGTGAATATTCATGTCCACGCCATGCTCTGAGCATGTGAAAACCAGATTCGTCAATTTAACTCCACATGAAATCTCCATATGTCATCCAGAGAAGCCTACAGAAGTGTGTTTGAAGATTCCTCCAAGTGGAATTGTTGCAAGGGTTGATGCGAAGAGCGAGGTTGTGGGATTCATTGATTCATTCAAGGTTAGAAGAACTGTTTATGGTGATGTGGTAGGTCTCCCTGAACCGCAGGAGAACACTGTCTACATAGTTTCAACGCCAGTATTGATGGCATTGAAGGAGAAGGGTATTAAGAGATTCGACGTTGTGGCTCCAGATACGAATCCAGATAGTGCAGTCAGAGACCCTCAAGGCAGGATAATCTGCGTCAAATACTTCCAAGTATTGGGATGAACGTTTAAGTGAGCACTGGAAGACCATTCAAATTTACCCCCCTTTTTTCGTCAACCCGTATACTGGCAACTGTTAATTCCACTTGGCATGATGCCATCATACGCATATGTATCCAATGGGAACCATCAGAGACATCATCAAGAGTCACTGTTTTTGAATGATAGAAGCTAGATGAAACATCAAAATCCACCATGACGTTTATGTACTTTGAACCTATGAAAATTAGCTCTACCAGATTCAAGCATACACGAGAAGTCTTCACAGGCAACTGTCAAGTGGACAAGTCTACGTCATCAGAAACTGATGGCAAGCATAGGCTCAAAAACGCCCGTTTTTGACCATCAGTTTCCGATGGAGTAGACATGTCCACAACAACAGTTTCTGATGAAGTGGTGACATGATGGACTAGTCTATTAAACAGTTGCCTGTTTCTGTATGATAGTCGTGGACTAGTCTATTTATCAGTCGCCTGATATCATCAGTTCTATGTTCTATTATAGCGAAAGGTTTATATGTTTATATAGACATATATTATAGTGGTGGAATCTATGGAGGTTAAGTTGTGGAAGGTCTTCAAAGTGGGGGATGCTGTATTGCTTCTAAATGTTCTTTGGGGTTCAAGTGTCGATGATGATGACGATGCCGATGCGATAATAGGATGCTTCGATTGGGTTGAAGTGAAGTATGGCAATCTTAAAGTGTCATTTCCAATTCCGAGGGGAGAGGAGATAAGCGACGATGAGAAGGAGAAGATTTTCCAAGTCATCCTTGAAGCTTTGAAGAGAACGCCAAAGAGACACTTCATTGAGGGAGACATCATGGAGGAATATGAGCTTCCAGAGAGTGCTGGAAGCCTTTCAAGTTACTTCAAAAAGTTCATAAATCAACCTAGGCTACAGTACTGGTGGTAACCCCACATTCTAATTACACTTTTTTTCATTTTATGGATACCATGATGCTGCCATACACTTCTGGTTCTCTAATTATCTCATTTGCCTTTTCCTCAGCTTTCCCCTTTAGTTTTCTAAGGGTTTCCACAAGGAATTCTGGTTTTGATGCTGGTATTGTTATAGTTGATGTTAGAGTGCTTGCAACCCCCCTCCATCTATTTGTTTTATAGTCTTTTACCAATCCCGTGAATATCTTTAAAGGTATGGTGCGTCTGTCAATTTTCTCCTTTTCTTTAATTGTCTTCCCCTCAATTACAGAAAAACTTATATCTACGTCACGTTCAGTATAATATTCAACTGATACCCATCCCTCTATGCTTTCATCTTCTACTGAGAGACATATATTTTCTGCAGTGAACCCACTACGTGCATATATCTTGTAGTGGTTTATGCATAGAAGATGCCAAGCAGCCGCCCCCTCCGCATTTTCTTTGACGAAGTTCACGAAGCCAACGATGTCCTCATCCTTTATTGGCGTTGGAAGACTGCAAGTTAAATCTCCTGCGAATTTATCTGTTACCCCTCCCCTTTCAGAACACCATTTCCTGAACTTATCTTCAAACGACACAAGTAATCACATCCATCAACAATTACTCAACACTTCCTTAATTAACTTTCTCTGTCAAATTCGGTAATGAATGCAACTGTCACTTAATCACTTGTAGAACAACTCCACCTCTTTTGCTGGTTTCACGTAGTCGAGCGCTTCGTTTGCTCTATATATTGCCTTCTCCCTTGCCACGTCAAGTGTAGTAACAATTATGTCTGGCTTCCTTTTTGCCACGTCGTATTTCAACACTGTTGTAGCTATTCCAAGCCCCATCCATTCGTCGGTTGCATCATTGAACTCTACATCCATCTCTTCCTTGAAGAGTATGCGATGCTCATCTACGCTTTCTCTGCGTCTAAAAGTTTTTGGGAGACCACGCTTCACTTCTCCAGCTAAACCGTAATCACTGTAGTAATGCGCTGTGATTCCAATTGCATTCGACTTTGAAATGTAACATATAGATTCATGTTCACGGTATCCTCCAATAAGTTTCTCACTATACATTATACATACGTCTTCACCTTCCTTCCTGAGGTCATGTTTGTTTGCCTCAATGAATTTCACGAACTCTTTGACGTCTTCTTTTTCAAGATGATATGGAAACTCGCAATTGGTGATTTTAAGCACTCTATCAACCTTTACAGTTCCACCACTCGTTGAACACCAATCTTTAAATCTTTCTACAGCTGACATGTGTAAATCACCAAAAATGTATTCCATAAATTTATTAAAATTCTTTTCTATAGTCCACTTGAATTAATGGGGATGATGCCAAAACATTGCATTGCTCAAACTACTCCTCAACACTTCCATTATGGATTCAATTGCCCTCTTCACCCCTCCATCCACCATTTGCCTCAACGTCAACGTTTTAAAGAGAGATTTTGGAATTACGTCGGTCTTATCCTGCATCACAGTTATGGAGACATACTCATCGATTTCCACCTTCCCAATGCATTTCACTCTACACCTAGTAATCCTCAATTCATCCTCCCCATTCATGTTTATGAATACCCTCCACCCCACATACCTATCCAGTTCTTGAGGGTTTGGAATCTCCCTTCTCTCTACGACAATTGAATCCACATTCACATCGTCTGGAGTCCTCCACGTAATTATGTGGAAAACAAGCCCTCCAGAATCCACTTCCTCATGTATATATATTTCCTCCAATCAATCAACCCTCCAGAAAAAGGAAAAGTATTACTTTACATCTTTGAGCGCCAAGCACACATAGTATTTGGGATATACTGGATGTCCAACCGCTGCACAATGCAAACAATGAGCTCTACAATAGCTCAAATCAGCCACCTTCCCTGTCAATGGGCAAATCATTCCTTCACGAAGAGCATGCGGCGGTCTCTTTTCCTTCAATCTGACAACCTCAACCTTGCCTCCAATTTGTTGAATCGCCAAATCCCACGCCTTCTGGTTTATCGCCGAAAGGAAGCCTCTATCATGTGCGAGTTTTGGGTATTTCTTCTTCTCTTCCTCATAAAGCTCATAGAAAATCTTTCTGTGCAGTTCTTCGAACTCTTTGTGGTCTTCTCTACCCTTAACATGCGCTTCAAAATTCTTGACTGGCTTACCGCAAACTGGACATACCCTATAGTCTATGTCACGATATGGTTGAGGGTAATGCCCAATCCCGCTCATAGCAATAAAAATAAGGTTTAGACTTGCTTATAAACTTCTCGTTCAAGAAGGAATCTGAAATCCTCAAAAGGTTCAATATTGAAATTTGCTTTTAAGCATGCTAGCTTTACCCTTTTTTATAAGGTCTAGTGGGAAGTCTTTTCTTGTTATGATTATGGTTGCGCCTTCGATTTTGCTTTTCAATACCTTTGCTCTTACTGGTTTCGGGAGGTATAGCATTGGATATGTCATTGCAATTATAGTTTCAACTATTGGAGGCTTTGCCCATACTCCACTCATCCAGAACTGTTTGAATGATATTATCATTGACTCAATCCTTCACGTACACTATCATTAGGTATGAGTATGATTCTAGGAGTGAGATGCAGATTATGTTTTTCGGTGTTTCGCTCACTATGAACTTGTTTATTACGTCTTCTAGCTGCTGTGCTGTTAACCCTTCACGTGGCAGCTCTATTATTTTTACTTTTATCATGGTTGAATCTCCTCCACACTGAAGTATATTACTGCATTAAATAAGCCTACGCCCGCAGTTGCATATTGCTGTATCGTTATTCCCTTGCCTGGCTCTATGACTATTGGCACTGGAGGCGTGAAGTATATCCATGTGAATGCACCTGTCTCCTCTGGGTTCAATGTGAATATGGCTAGCGGTATGCCTTCAATGGTTACCGTTGCACCTGTAGATGCAGTTATGCCCGACGGCAATGCTGGGCTTCTTGGGTCTAGCTTGTCTATTGTAAGGGATGTTCCACCACTAATTGCCGATGCACGGTAGAGTAGGTATTGCATTGCATATCCAGTTACCGTTGCAGTGGTGTGGCATGAAACCATTATGGCGAGAATCCTAATGTACTTTGTTGAACCATTCCAGATGGATAGGTGATGCTTACTTGCAGCTACGCTTGATGCACTCACTGAAGCCACGTATACTGGGTTCTCATGCTCTATGCTCTTCGATGAGGTTACCTCCATATAGACATCTTTGTTCGATATGTATATTGCCCTAGCCTTCTTGCCAGTTCCATCTGGCGGTAGCTGAATGTAGCTTTCAGACATGCATCAACCCTCAATTATTTTACTGGCTATCGCTCTAAGCGACCCTTCTCCTGAAGAACTGATATGTGAATGTGCGGTTAGTTCCAGAGGTCTGCTGCATAGTCACCTTTATACCATATCTTGCTGGTAGTGTTAGAATGTGAAGTAATGGTAGGGGTTGTACACCAGAAAACGTTTCTTCAGCAAACTTCACATAGTCTCCTGTAGCTGAAATCTTTATGTACTGTCTTATGATTACGGTATCTCCTGAACCCATTGGGCTTAAATCTATGTATCCATCGAGATGTCTCAGCGGGTTTCCAGCTATCTCGTCTACAACTACAGTGTCCTCTGCACCAGTCATAGCCACAGTTCCCTCTATGGGTGTGTCAAAGGCTTCCATGCTTCCCAACCTATCTATAAGTGTCTTCCTAGCTCCTGTTCCAGCTTCAAAGGATGCATCTTCTCCAAGTAAGTCTATTCTCGGTTGACCCGTCAACCCTGTAAGGGTTCTCATCGTATATGTCCAGATATCGGCTACCGTGTGACTTGAACGAGTTGATACTGCTACATCCAGGTAGTCCAGTCTGGACGCCCTTTCACTCGTGTAACCCATCCCTGCAAGTGTAGTGTCTACTCCTAAAATATCTGAACGTGGCTTTCCAGTGAAGTCCGTCAACGTTCTCACGCTGTAATTCCATATCGTAGCTGGGTCTATTGTGGCTGGAATTTTTGGGAAGATTGGAGACATATATATATATATACACCTAAACTACTAATTTGCTTTTTTTCTTATATTTTTATTCACTTAGCTTTCAATAATTCTTTGATAACATTTGGTGGATATATGTCGAAGAATAGGCTGAATGTAGGTGAAGCTGGGAGCGGTTGATAGCATAATACACATACGATTCCACATGGACATATGCCTTTAGCCATAGCTGTATATCCTTGCTCCTTTATTTTATTCATGGCTCCTGGACTTGTATCTTCCACGAGGTCAATTGGATTTCCACATTTTGGACAGAAGATTCTTGGGGGAATGACCTTCTTACTCATATTACCATATGAGTACTTGGACACACGTATATATAAATTCTTCTCAACCTATCTTTCTCTTACAAAGATATATTCAAAGTTCTTAAAGCTTCCAGTTGTCTGCTGAATTGTCACCTTCATAGCTACTTCTACAACTGTTGGAATTATGTATACGACTGGATTTTTCTGTACTCCAACATAGGTTTCCTCTTCAATGCTATTATAGTCTCCGTCATGCCTCAATTTGACGTATTGCCTGATTACCACGGTATCCCCTTCTTCCATTTCACGTAAGTTAATTTTGCCCGAAATTACACCAATACCTACGTATTCAATGAGGGTTTGCTCAGAGCCATCCGCCGTCATGATGCCACTCTTGATTGGAGTAATCTTCTTTGCACCTTCCTCCATTAATGCCATCATCATAGCAAAATCCAAGAGATTTTTGGATGACATAGTTTCATGGTTAATTTCAATTATGGGATATTTAAAAATGTTTAGTCATCGTAATCAAAGCATTCACGTACATCATCATAATCATTGCTTGTTGCATGTTGTATATGCTGTCTATTAATGCCATTGCGGGGTCGAAGCATGATATTGTGCATCCACATATTGCTGCATCCCCCTCAGTTGCGGATGCAATTGCCTTCAGCTTTTCCCATTTTCCAAACACTATGTCTACGTGATTGTCATGTTCAACTATGAGTCCATTTTTATTTGCTCTTACATTTACGTTTATTGTTTCTGGCTTCTCTATCTTCTTGTCTATTGATATTTGAGTTTCTGTTTTTCCACTCATGAATATGAGCTTCAAAGTCACTGTTGATGGTTTATCTGTTTTTGCCTCTACTTTTATGTTTGCCTCGAACTGTGTTGAGGGGAGAATTATTGTCGGAGTTTCCTTTGCAGGTTTGGGGAGCATGTAGTATGTTGCCCATCCAACCCTTTCCTTGAATGTAATCATATGATGTCCAATAGTTTCCTTGCTATTTCCGTCTCATAAAACTTTCTGGATTCATCCATTGCCTTTATACATAGCTTTTCCATGTATTCCGTTTCAATCATGTCTAATGCATAGATTATTGTGTCCGCAAGGTTTTCCGCTGGATAATCCCATACAGTCCACCTTACGTTTAGGCTTGGAACATATTCACTTATCTCTTGATAGTCTGCTTCTACGGGTATTCCAATCGTGAACTCTTTATGTGATGGAATATTGGTGTATACTACTGGGGTTCCAACGCTCATGGCTTCTAGTGGTGGAAGACCGAACCCTTCTCCTCTGCTTGGAAACACGAATAGCATTGCCCCCCTTATGAGTTTGAAGATTTCGCTTCCCTTTATGCTTCCGAATGGTATTATGTGGTCTACGTTTTTTAGATTTAGATTTGTGACTGCAACGGTCTTTATCCCATCTGCTTTGAGTCTGTTTTTAATCATTCCTATAGCTTCATCGAACCTATCCAACCCCTTCCTTTGATGCTTGGCTTCAGGCGCCCCCTCCCTGGCTATTGTCAAAATATACTTCCCAAACCTCTCCTTGTATGGTGATTCCATCTTCAATGCTTCCTCTATTTTTTGACTGTCTAGGGGTCTACCTACAACTCCATCGACTCTTAAACCTCTGAGCCTCATGCAATTTGCACTGTAGTTTGAGACAGCAATATTCATGAAGATGTCTCTGTTCATGAAATCCACATCTGAATCCGAAAGTTCATGGAGATTTATGATTGTATCAGTCCATAGAACCATCTTCTCAGCGTAGTCGACATACCTCTTGTTGAAGCCAAACTTGACGTGGAAAACGGTTTCACCAATATATATTAGCCTTCTGAATTTCCCAATCATGAAGGATAGAAACGGGTTTATTAGTGGAACTGAACTGTATCCGAGAGCTTTAAACCCTTTATATGTTCTCTCCCCAACCACATTGAAACTGAAGGCGGATGCCTCTACAATTATCCCAATCATCGATTAGTATTATGAAATCATCATCTAAATTTTTTTCTCCTCCTATGCCAGTCTTCGCCGAAGAAATTGAGGAAATCCATTAATTGACTTTCAAAAGACTTAATCATCATATCCACAAGTTCGCTCAACATGTCAGACATCTTCACATTTATATTTGTAAATGGGTCTTTAACTGCAAAGACAAGCTTTGCACCGCACACCTTACATGTAATCTCCTCTTCACCTTCAATCTCGGAAAGCTTAGCCATGAATACACCTCTATGTGCAGGACAGTATATGGCTATCTCCCTATCCTCCCTCTCAGACAACAATCCCCACTCCTCTAACACAATGTTGGTGAACGAATATTTATGCTTTTAGCTGGAAAAAAATGAAAAACAGGGTTAACTACCAGGAAGCTTCTGGAAGTCCGTAGTTCGCTTGGATTCTCTGGATTACTTACCTAATGGCTTTCTCAATGCTCTTGGAAATCCCTGAGAATATCGAGAACACCAACACTAACACTACGAATGTAAACATGAGTTGAACCATTGTGTTGAAGAGTTGGTTGATGTCTATGTTCACGCTCATAGTTGCATCCCCTCTATGCGACTTTGACGAACTCCCCTATCTTTCCGAACAACGTCATGAATAGAGCTAGGAATATCACTAGTATCATTAGATTCATCATTGTGCTGAAGAGTTGATTTATATCTATACTCATGGTTTCTCCCAGATTAAATTTGGAATATCTTTCTTAATATATTTTGCTTAGCCTTCAATCGTGAATAACCCACATTTACATCTCCCATAAATCTTCAATTCTTCTATATGATGTATGCATGGACATATGTTTTCATTTTTAAGTTCCACTCTGCATGGACAGTATGCCTTTCCATATTTCAACATCTTCTTTGCAATGAGCATAACCACTTTATCGTTTACATTCACTTTCCACCCATATTTCACATGTAATTCTTCAGCATGGTCGTTGAATAGTGTTTTGAGTTCATTGGCAAGTTGAATTATGGGTTCAACTTCCTTCTTGAATGTTTCAATGAGCTCTCGTGGATTGCTCGAAGCAATTTTCTTCGTCCCAATCCATATTTGGGGTATCGATTCGATGCCCATCTTCAAAGCTTCTATTACGCTTTCATCTTCATGTGTCACTATGACCTTGTAGTCTATGAGCATCTCTAAATCTTCTGGAAGCATTTCTTCGAGTAGTTTGCAGTCATTACATCCATAGTCTGCTGTGAACAACAATATTGCACCATTACTGGACAGTTTTCTTACCTTTGAAGCGGTATGTTTTGTAAGAATTATCGCCTGCATAGTAATCCTCTGGACATGGCAAACATAAGTCTTTTGGATTCTTAAACTTTTTCTTTTGAGCTTGCATGCTCATACACCTGTCTACTCCAAGACCTAATCAATGAAAGCATCTCTGAAAACATGTCTATATATTCTTTTACGTCTTCACCTTTCACATGTAGCCTGGCAAACCTCTCGAGCGCCTCTTGGCAATGCATTTCCGCTAGGAGTAAATGTTTCACCATGCACCATGCCGCTTCATTCATCTTCAATGTCTTATATGCAATTTCTTGCCTCATCCCCCTCAATGCATCTGCAAATTCCATGAAGCCAACCCTTTCATCCCCTTGACTCATGGAAGCCAAATCCAATGCATGCTCTTCACATGCAAGTATCTGCTTCAATACTTGGATGGCTTTATCGATGGCTGCATTCCTCACGTCAACTTCAACCTTCACCTATTCTCCCCTCCTCATTTAGCTTCAACTTCCATGGGTTTCCTCTCAAAATCGATTGCAATCTTGTCAAGCCCCCTCACAATTTTTGCATCCACATCCCTCTTGCCCGTAAACTCAACTTTCCCAAGTATCCTTCCACCCTTCACGTATAGTAGTGTTGGAACACCAGATATCCCATACTTCTCCACGAACTTTTCAAGTTCACCCACAGGTATATCCGTTAAATTGACTTCACGATACTCCAATCCCCTAACCTCAAGCATTGTTTTAGCCTTATCACATGCACCACATTTATCCGTATCTACAGCTAATAGAACCCATCCATCCCCACCAGTAGTTATGCTTTCAATTGCACGCTCAAAGCTTTTCGGTCTATCAACCCTATACAGTGGGCTCCCCATACCCTCTACGACTTGTGGAACATATTGTTTGGGAGCTTCAAATGTAGTGGAGGGGCTCTTCGTCGAAGCACCCCTCGAAGGAGACAGCACAGCTCTTATAAATCCGAAAACAGCTCCGTACACCATTGCACAAATCATGAAGTTCAGCATTGCATTCAAATCTATTTTGAAGTCAGACATACATGAAATAGTTTCCAGTATTACTTAATAAATTTGTCTCAAAAAAAGAGAGAGGAGAGGTTATATGTGGCTTGAACGCTTATGCCTTGAATCTCCTGACTAGCTTGTAGATACCGTGAAGCTTGCCCTCAGCTATGCATTCCTTAGCATATTTGCTCCTAGTGGCTTTGTCGGCTTTTGTGGGGTCGATGTTCGCATCAACGAGCTTCTTCAATACACATATTGGGTGAGCACCTCTCCCCTCAGCTTCAGTTAAATCTTTTGTCAATGCAGGTATGTATCTACCCATTCATTTCACCTCTACATTTACCCATACACATCTTTCTTAATATATTTTTGCTTTACTAAAGATGGTTTAAAAATACGTATAGACTATTCTTATGGAGAACGTATTTAAACCCTACACGTAGTATATTATCGAAGCACCCTCAATTCTACGTTTAATCCTTCCAGATGCAATCATCCCCTCCAATATCTTCTTAAGCCTTCCATATGAAATCATTATCCCACTCTCTTTCAGCATCCTTCTCAATTCAATTGCCCTACAAGGTCTACTACCCAAAATCTTGTAGACGACGTTTTCTATGTATTCATCGGTGAGAGACATGAGCATCTACGTCACAATGACTTCGAGGGTTATGCTCGTAGGAAGCTTTCCAACTAGATAGTTGGTTACCTCCGCAGTTGAACCTTCATACGTGTCATCTCCAGCAAAGGTGGCTTTGAAATCATAGTAGCCCGACGACAAAGTTATGCTATCTGAAAGTGCAACTCCATCTGTACCTGTGGTCTTGGGGCTTCCGAGCTGAGTGTAAGTTCCACCTGTAGGTCTATAGTAGAAGGTTATGGTTTTGCCTGAGAGCGGGGTGGTATCCGTCCTCAAAGTGGCTCTCAATTGAACTGTGGGCATATTATCCCCTTACTACTCTTTCACTTTTCTCCCCTTTAAACTTTTCATTCTACTTCTGGCATTCTGAGAAAGCCTATAATAGTCATAAGCAAGAACATCATTATCATCATCATCATTATGTACGTCATTTGAGTGATGTCGAATGGAGCTTTCGGCAAGCTTGGACTGTAGAGCTTCTCTGCATATGACCCCTCGTAGTTGGCATCCCCCTCGAAGACTGCCTTGAAATAGTATTCCTGGTCTACAAGTTGAACTTTATCTGAAATTGCAACTCCATTGGAATCCGTAACTTTATCCGATGAGAACGTTACATACGTTGCTTCATCCTTCTTCCTATAATAGAATTTTATGGTTTTCCCGCTTAGAGGCTTATTATTCTCTTTGGGGCTGACCAAAACGGCTTTAAGCTGAAAAGTTCTAGTGCTCATGATACAATCACCTCCAAAGTTAAAGAAGTTGGAAGTTTGCTCAAAGTATATGTCAAACTATTCTCCGACTTTGCACATATCGAATCACCATCAAATGACACCTTGAAATCATATGTTCCAGCCGTCAAGATGACTTCATCCGATTCTGCACGTCCATCCGTACCAGTAGTCTTCGCTCCACCAATCTGAACCCAGCTTCCACCACTCACCCTATAATAGAACCTCACGGTTTTCCCACTCACAGGCTGATTGGTTGACGCATATCTAAGTATGCTACTAACCTTCAGCCCAGCACCCTCTGGGTATCTACCAGTAATCGTAACTGTAGGCGTGTCGAAGACGGTATCATAGAGGACGACCACGTTTACACTTGCACTCTTCTCGTAGACGTAGTCTTGCATTGGAAACTCCGTATCCCTTACACTTGCATCAATCCAATATGTTCCCGATGGAAGCAGTGCAGTTAAACTGTAAGTTGCACCTTCCGTAAGGTTTTCTGGAGCTGTACAGCCGACGAGGAAGGTTCCATCAGGATTCCCCCCTCCACCACTACTCAAAATTGTATCGTCAAGCTTTATGGTCATTGGAGGGTTCACAACCCAATACCAAACGCTTCCATCCCAATAGTTCACATCCCCCCTAACGTAGAATAAGCCTCCACGCTTAATCCTATATGATGCGGGGGAGAAGCCGCTATACACATCAGTGATGTGCACTGCTAAATATGCTTGGTCATATACCAAGCTTTCACACCAAGATTACTTATCCAAATATTCCTTATTTACTTTTCCTTAACCAGCAATAGCTACTTTCCCCTCCTCTTTGCAAGAGCCACTACTGATATGCTGATGACTATTAACGCCATTATCAATACATGTATCGGTGCAATCTTAAGTGGTGCAGGTGTAATGAGCCACTCAATCCATTCTTCCCAAGGATATGGAATATACACTATAGATATGTCTTGTGCAATTATTTGCAGTCCAGAACCGTACACTCTTACCTCAATGCGCCTCTCCCCTGACGGCGCTTGAAGGGTAATGTTCAATCCTAGATAGAGGGTTTGCTTTGGCGGAATCACTTTATCTACGACTAGTGAGAATGCCCTTGAACCATCCACGTATATCTCCAGCCTCCCAACATATACTTGTTCATTGGAATCATTTGCTACTCCAGTAACAAATATTCTCACCCATCCAGCCCCCTTGTCAAGAGTTCTCTTTATGATTGACGCTGAATATGCTGTCTGCGAGGTCAAGGTGAAGAACAACATTGCCAATGCAAGTGCAACTGCAATCTTCTTGTTCATAATTATCCTAATATGATTTTATATGGTTAAAGTCATATAAATCTTTAGATTCTTGGAGTTAGGTTTCAAGAATCTTTTTAACTGTATTGAGCATTTTCTCTTTTACTCTTTTGCTTTCCTCCTCTGCTGCCACCATTCTTGGGAGGGTCTTCTGTTTGAAGGTTTCCCAATCGAAGTATTTTTCAATTGCATTCCTCACCAGTTCCTCTGCAATTGAAGCTTTTTCTGGGTTGAACAGGGCTTCGAGCTCAACTCTATATAGCCCGTATCTCCAAGACTTGTATCTCGGGTCTCTTGTCAGCCTTTTTATTGATGGTTCATCTTCAGGTCTGCATGGCAAATTATACTTTTCCACTTGCTCCCTCGTTACTGCAATCTTCTCCCATGTGAAATCTCTGTTTGAAAGCATCTTCACCCTATTCACGAAGTCTCTAACTATGTCCTCCCCGCTTGGGTCGAAGTCTCCGAAGAGTAGGAGTACTGGGTTGTAGTCCATGTCGAATATCCTCTTAACAATGTCTGCAACTTCCTTCGCATCCGTTGCACTATCATATCCCCTAGTATACCTTATATTGTAAACTCCATATGGAAAGCTCTTTTGAACCAAGGATTTTATCATCGACATCGTTGCCTCCTTCTCGACGACAATTACAATCCTATTCTTCTGGTCAACCCAAGGGTTAATGCTATATGAAGTCAGCGATTCAATGTAGTTCATTATCCTCCTTTTCAGCTCCTCCACGCTGAGCTCCTCTGCATAGTATTCTCCCCTCTCAAGATATTCGCTTCCACGAGTCGTATCACGTATATAGTGGAAGGGAAACTTGCCACTATACCTCATTTGACTCAGAATCCTAGATAGAACCTTATAGCTACTCTTACTATGTGGAATTATGTTTCTGCTGGAAAGAGTGTAGAAAAGCTCCCTCAAGGTAGGGTATACACCTACAACGTTCACTGTTTCCTCGCAAATCCTCTTACATTCTTCAACAACTTTGCTCCAATCGACCATAGAAAGCTCAAATAATAGAATTTATTGGGAAAATATAAAGGTTGTGGACAAGTCCATCTGAAAGTTAGACGTTATTCGAGAAAATTTAATTAACCAAATGAAAACCTATTGTTAATTGACAGCTATGATTGAAGTTGAATACGTCTATGAAGATATAGGTAGAGTGTTCAAGAAGAATCCGAGGACTAGCAGCATGCAGTATGTGATTCAAGTTCCATCAAGTCTGGGGAGAAACCCGCACTTCCCATTCACACATAAAGAGCCAGTGAGGATAAAGATTGAGGGAAACAAGTTGATAATTGAGAAAATATGGAAGTAAATCCCCTTCCCCCATTTTTACGTTACAATTTCTCATTTAGCTGAAACATAATGTATTGCTATTATCCTCCCCTCAGAATCCCTTTCAAATATTACTGTTTGAGGGGATGGAGCTAGCACTTGAGATGCAATCTTCAAGATTTGTGAAAACATGATTGTAAATACGAATCCAAAGACAATCATCATCATTGCCATTGCAAAGAGGTTTCCAACGTCTAAAACCCAAACCCTTTTCTGAGGCTCGGACATTTCACATCATCTTTAGCAATCTTTCATAATAAATTCTGTGTTTCACAGCACTCTTCGAGGAGGGTCTTAGCTCTGGTCTCACCATCCTTTGACCACCTTCACTTGTAGCAAGTCTTCCACGACTTTTATCTTGTTTGCAACTGTGTGTGTTTCGCTTCCAGCGAAGAGCAATCCAACTGCATTGTAGTTTTCATCCATTATCAAACTTCCACTATCCCCTCCATCACTGAACCCCTCCCTCTGTATGAGTATTTGGTCTTCGAACCATGCATATCCCCTGCTGTATTGCACGTATCCACACCAATTTAAGTCCACCACGACGCCATCCTTTGTCCAACATGTCGTCCTCCCAGTTTTTTGCACTTTATCGTTCAACTTCAAATCGTAGTTCACCCCTTGAACTGGGATATCTATGTCTATGAATTTCAGCTCATATGGAACTGTGATTTCTGCAATTGCACAGTCAACCCTGTTTGGAGCCGCCTTCCCAATTATTCTCAGCTTCCTAAGGATGTTTATAGCAGTCCTCCTATATGGACATGAGTATTCATTGAAGCTTATTGGAATGAAATTGTATAGTTTACCACAAATGTACTGCTCCCAATTCTCCTTGTCATGGATGTCATACATCCCCTGCTGGACTATGGGGTCTCCAATGTTAGCTTTGTTCTCATTTGCAAATACATGATTATTGGATAGCATGTACACGTTGCCATTGGATTCAACATACCACCCCAAAGTTCCAGCAGTAATCTTGTAGTGTCCAATGCTTACACCTGCAAGTAGGGGTCTCTGCTTCTTCACTTTAGGTGGGAGCGACGCTTTTTTTATTTCCCTTTTTGGGAGTGCAGATATTTCTCCAATTTCAACTACGTCTACTGGTATCCCACCCACTTCCCTTGGAATCACGTCTTCTGCTTTGAGGGATGAAATTGCAACCTTCCTTGTAACATATACTCTGAGGCATAACTCTTCCTCTATGATTTTTCCTCCCCTTATCCTCGGTTTAAGTGTGCCACTGTATCCAATGACGTTTGCCTTTCCCTTAATTTTCTCTTCGAACAGCCTTTTCAAATCTACATTTGCCATGTCCATTCACCAATAGAGTGTTAGCAAAAGAGAAAATATAAAGGTATTGTGTTTAGGCTGATTAATGCCAGAATCTGAAGAGAATCTGTAGGAGTATGGATATTATTACTCCAATGAGAATCGTGAAAACCCTATTGTCAATTCTCTCAATCCAACTATGGAGGAGACCAATCCTCTCCTTAAGCTCAGTTATGCTCTTTTCAAGGAATGTCGTCTTCTCCTCGAGCTTCGTAACCCTAATTTCCAAGCTGACAATCTTATTCATGAGCTCCGTAAGTATTGGATTATCCTCTCTCTCCTTATAGTCGTTCACCTATCACCCCCCCAATCATTTGAAAACTAAACGTAGTCTTTTGCGTGCTTTGTTCCACTCAAATGATACTTCAGTAACAGGGGTTGTGGAGCACTCAAAGAAGAATCTGGGCGGCTGCTCAAAGGAAATTTTGCATCTCGCTGGCTTCTCCATAAGGCTTGTTTCAAACTCCATGACGTTCACATCGGTAGTGCGGTCTAAGATGATGCTACCATACATTCCTCTTATGGTGACCCTCTCTGGTCTCCCAATCCTATATCCTTCTCCCGATATATGTACGGCGGTCGGGGTTGGAAATCTGCAGACATATGTCTCGACAACAGGCTTTTCCTCTGGAACTCTGGATGTAACTTCGAATACCCCGCCAGCCATTCTACACCAAGGTTCGAGGAGCACCTTGGGTTCATGTGTAATTGGAACGATAATCCTCTTCACGGTTCTACCTGCACGATAAACGATTTCAACCATAACTATCCAATTATCAAGTAACATGTTTTTCTTAAAATTTGTTTTGGTTATCAGTGTGGTTCAATTTGTAGGCTGATATTATGTATAGCTTTCTTGGTGTAATTCCAGCATCTATCAGGGTTTTCTACATCCACATTTTTCAACCAATTTTTTCTCGAGTTCTTCGAGAAACCCATACTTTGCTTTTAAAAGTTTTAATGCATCTGCACTGTCCAGCTTGGAGAAGATTGAAAGGAAGTATCCTCCAAGGAATATTGCATCATCCATGAGGTGGGAGTAATCACACCAGTTGACTCTATCATTCATCCATTCTATCATACCCTTTGTCAAGGCAACATCCATTGAGAGTTCAGGATACTTCTTCTTCAATTCGTCTAGGAGGGCTATGAGCTTTTTAGACATTCCTCCTCAGTAAGTATATCGATGTCTTCCTTAATATTTTTGTTTATGTCTTCTCCTCCTCTGAAAAGAATTGCTCTAAAATTTCATCTAAGACCAATCCAAGCTTTCTCATTGGAGAACCATACTTTTTCATCGTGTACATAACGAGCTTCTCATATAAATCCTTCCTCACAGTTACATGGAGCACAATCTTTCTATGTTTGTTAGACATATTACATCAATATTTTGGTCATATAGCCAATATATAAACTTTATCTTATGAGATTTATGTCACTGAAATTGATTGAGTAAACAGTTTTCTGTTGTGTTTCCTGTTTTCCCAGTAAAAATTAGCACAAAAAAACAGGGGCAACAGGCAAAATATATAAGGTTCTTTGCACACACAGATAGATGGTGAATTACTTTGGAAAAGAGTAAAGAGAAAACGTTTGTGCAAACTGGTCAACCTGAAATCACAATATCAACGGAGGAATGGCAGCAAGGAATGGAGGCATTCAATAGGTTTCTGAAAACAATTGACGTGAAAAGGGTTGGTAGAGTTGTACATGTAGATTGGATTTTCGAGTTTCCAACAGTTGAGTTGGCTAAGGGTTTTGTGAAGGCAAGTCAAATGCAGTTTGGTAGTTTGGGTGCTATTATAAGCAAAGAGAAGAAGCGGGGTGGATGATTATGGGGAATAATGGTGAAGAATTAAGTGGAGAAAGAGATTTCGAGAAGGAAGCTGAAGAGAAGAGGGGGAAAATAAGTTTTGAAACTGAGGAGGCTCTTGCTGGCGGCAGGCTTCTCGGTGCACTTGCCAGAGGGGAGCCTGCGGCTTTTGATAAACTGAGTTTCCTTGCATCTCTGACCAGAAGGAAGAAGATTGAAGTTGTGAGTAGAGCCATTGACCTCTACTATGAGTATTCTATGCTTTCGGAGGTTTGGAGGAGGATTAAGAGGCTTGAACCAGAGGATTTGATGGCTGCTTGGCAATTGTTCAGGATATTGATGGGCATATCTGCAGATACAGCGATAGATGTGGCAAAAGAGTTTATAAGTGGAACTATTGGTACTTTCCAGAAGATGATTGAGGCAAGACAGGCAGAAGCCTATGAGGCTGGTGCATCAATGGCAAAGAAGAGGGTTGAAGAGGCAAGATATACCAGGATGCTGAAGTTCATGGAGAAGTTAGACCCATTGCTTGACATGATGACGGACATGATGGCTTCAAACATGGCGAGTATGATGGGGAGGAAAACTGGAAAGAAGCTCAACGTTCCAGTAACCATATCCGAAGAGGATGTTGAAGAGGAGGAAGGGGAAGAGGGAGAGGAAGAAGAGGTGGAGGTTAAGGGGGGTTAAGAACGAAGGTGCAGCTCTCATCGGAAGATGTCATTGCAATCATGCTCCTCGCATTCACGTATACTGGAATCTATTTGGATAAGATAAAATGGGGAGATGCAACAAGCATCATATACGTGATACTCATATTCTACTTTGGTTCAAAGGCATTTGGAGTTGTATACAACCTTGCACGAAAATTACATGGGGCAACCCATGAATAAGAAAAGGTTTATATATACAGAAAGCCACTAGATGTATACATGATGATTGCTGGAAGATTTGAACATACAATCGAAATCAGATGTACAAAATGTGGAAGAAGACTTGGAGTCTACTCTGGAGAGCCATTCACATTCATAGATGCAATTGGAGAAGTCCAAATAATATGTTTGAAGTGCTGGTCGAAGGTGTCGAAGAATGATTAAGGGGATTGGAAGAGCATTCAGAAAAGTTTCAAAAAAAGGAAGGTATGTGAACAGCTACGTGATATACATCCCATCACAAATTGCGAAAAGCAAACAATTCCCATTAAAACATAAAGAGAGAGTCCTAATAGAAATAATACCAGAAGAACAATGCATAACCATAACCCCACTCAGAAAATACATTGAAAGAAAGGATGTGAAAACATGAGTTTAACTGAAATGTTTTTAAGCATGGTTTTCGGTGCAATTGGAGGATTGATGCTCTGCATCATCCTGGCAGCCATAAGCCTCCTCCTCAAAAGGGGAAGAC
>Ga0105156_1000011_pt1 | contig 24207 bp, 29 predicted proteins | sample SSWtaG_3_FD_89673 | JGI IMG/M metagenome (GOLD analysis project Ga0105156, IMG submission 89673) | Hot spring microbial communities from Sandy's Spring West, USA to study Microbial Dark Matter (Phase II) - SSWTFFsm_matched | ecosystem: Environmental > Aquatic > Thermal springs > Hot (42-90C) ...
GAGGAGGGGGGTTGAAGTGAGAAGATGGGAATTGGCAAAGATAGAAGTAACGAAAAACTAAAATGAAAAAGAGATGATGAGACGGGAGATGAAAGGGAGTGGCTTGGCAAAGAATCAAACAGATCTGACAAGGAGGAGATTAGAACAGAATCGATTTGGCTGGGGACAGAAGTAGAGAAGAACTGAGGAAAGTAGAGCAGGAAGGAAAGAAATGGATTGGTAAAGATAGAAGTAATGAAAAAATGGAGATGAGTCGAACCGATTAAGAGTGGAGGGGGAGGGAAGGGAGATGACGGGAAGCGATGAGGAGATTGTGAACAGGAATGGAGAGAGAAAGGTGGAGAGGTGAAATGAAGCGAACAAATCAGAAATATGTTGGAATTTGATGCGGAAAAGAATAAAAAAAGAAAAGAAGGGACTTGAACAGATTCGGAAACGGAGAACGTCATAGCAGAAGGGGGGTGGAAGAGTGTTAAAGTTTAAAAGAAAGGGAGTTGAGACGAAGAGAAAATGAACTGAATGGACGAAAAATTCTTTAAAGGAAGGAAGGACCATGAAAATTCACCGTCAACCTCCTCGTCCTAAGATTATTGATCCTCTTCTCGAAGAATATTTAAAACTTTACGAAAAATATAATTTTAAAGTCATACCTTTAGCTTTTAACTCTAAAATTCCCATTAAAGACCTACCTTTACATGATATATACGAAGGGAAACCTTTTTATTACAACTGGGATAATCATGATGGGAATATTGGTATCGTAACTGGGTTCGAAAATTTGGCTGTTATTGATTGTGATAATGAGGAAACGGCGGCGTGGCTTGAAGAACAAACAGAATATCAACCAACCGTAGTAGTAAGGACACGACGTGGTTTCCATTATTATTTCATCATTTTTGATGCTACTCCCCAAGATCAGTTTACTACCTGTATTAAAGACAAAGACGGTAAATTTAAAATCGATTTCTGTTTCGGTAAAAAATACGTAGTAGCCCCACCTTCTGAAATTCGTGAAAATGGAACGATCTATAAATACCGTTTCCTAAGAAACTTTGATTTTGCGACTAAACGGTTAGAAATTGCCATACTTAGTTTAGCGGGATACCATTCCTTGATCAAAAAAGCCCGTGAAAAAGCTGGTAAAACTTTTATGGCTGAAGAAATAGCCGAGAAAATTAAGTTCTACAAAAACGCTGTTGGCGACGTTGGTGCTTTAAATTGCTTCCTTGAAATCGTGGAAATTATCAAAAAATACTACGCAGAAGGGAACAGGCAGTTGTTTTGGTTAGGATTAGCTGGAATTGGGAGGAAATTAGGTTTATCGAAAGAGCAAGTAAGTGATATCTTAAGGCGAGAATTATATGAAGCTTTAAATGATACTGATCCTTGGTCGCAACGTTTAAGCGCTATTAGCGAAACATACGAAAAAGATCTTGATCAAATAGCTGGTATATCAATTATCACCCAATTAGTCGAACCAAGTACAGCCGAACATCTAACCACCCTTTTAAAAGACCATGCTCGTAAATATCAGATTCTTCAGAAAGGTGAAGATGTAGTTTTAACCGAAGAAGCTTTAGTACAAGCCGTAAAAATCGTTAAAAAATGGGGTAAAACGTTTGCTTTAGTTGAAGGCGATTGGTACGTATTGACTACAAAAGGCTATTTAAAACCGGTTTGTAGCGGCTTCTGGGTTATAGAAACCTGTTACGATCCTAATCAGCAAAAAGCCGTTTTATTAATTAAAGACGCTAAAAATTACCGGGAAGGACAGGTTGGGCTTGATGCAGAAGAAATAAAAGAGTTCCTGGCTCGACCTATCTTAGACCTCGTTAACTTTAAATATTTGCTTTACGCTCTCTTAGACGAGAAAAAAGAAAAACAAATTTACCATCATACTGGATGGCTTGTTTTACCAAATAAAACGAAGGTCTTTTTACATCCTTTAAACAACGAAGCTTTAGGGCGTTATAATTTAGCTTGTCAATTACATGCTAACAAAAAGCTTGACAGGTTATTTTTATACGTGAACGTTGAAGAGCAACATAAAATCGTACGTAAGCTTTTACATGAAGGGAATTTGTTAGGGGTTAAGATCGTGCTTGGTTGTTCGGCGCTGTTTTTAGATGAAACGGCAAAAGGATTTTCGGTTTTTGACATAGGCCCTCGTGAAGTCGGAAAAACTTTAACCTCCCAATTCGTCGTTTCTTTGTTTTACGATGCAACTACCCCTCTAACCACGAAAGCAACCGCAACCGGTTTGGAATTAATAATACAACGTTTTAAAAATTTGCCTGTTCTTTTAGATGAGTTAGCGCTTATTTCGGATAAAAGCGTAGAAGAATTAGTATTTTTGGTTGCTTCAGGGAGAGGGAAAATGCGGGGGACAAGGACTTTGGAGATTGATTTTAGGGAGCAAAATTCGGTTATTTTTTGTACGGGGGAAAAGGAGTTACGGTTTGATCGTTGGGGTGCTTTTAGGAGAACGCTTTATATTGAACCTTCGGTATGGACCGATTACACCATCTATTATCATCCACGTGAAATAGCTACGGCGGTTACGAATATGCAAGGGGTTGGGTTTGATTGGATTAAATATCTTGAAAACAATGATTTTGAAGAACGTTTGCCTCTTGAACAATATGAAAGCTTTCCTTTCATGAAAGCCATAGAGAAGGCTTTGGCCTTTTTAAAGAAATATTACAATCTTAATGAAGCTGAAACCGAACGCTTGCTTAAAAAGATGGGAGAGGTTTTATCAGCTCAAGCTGAAAGAAAAATGATCAATATAGAAGACTTCGTCATAAACAGCTTTACTGAATTTATCCTTCAGAATTTGCCTCGTTTTTTGATTTATTCAAACGATGTCCTTACTAAAGGACCTACAGCTAATGTTGGGAATTTGTATGGGATATTTTTCGTTGATAATAATAGGCTTTTCTTAATCTCTAAAGCCTTATCTGATTTTTGTGACTCTGCTAAGCTAAACGAAAACATCGTAAAAAAGGTCTTGATCGATAAAGAAATCCTGATTCCTAAAATAAAGATCACGAAAGGCGAAAAAGCTATTAGACAAATAAAACGAATCAGATATTCCACCATCTCTTTAGTCGCCTCAGGATACGAATTTGATCTCGCTAAACTCGGCGAAGAATTTACTAACCAATTGCTCACCGAATTAGCTGTCCTGGAAGGCCAAAAGCTTTCGGTAGATACCGATGATCTTCCGTTTTAAAAAAGGGGACTTGACAAAAAACGAAAAATATGGTATATAAAAAACAAAAAGAAAAAGGAGGTGTAAAAATGGAAGGGCAAGGCATAAAGGGGCAAGAAAAAAAAGAGCAAATATCCATTGACTTTGAAGCCAGCGAATCAGCAGTACCTTCCGTAATAGAGCCGCTATCTTCTCTTGCTGTTAAAGACGAATTTATTGAAGCCATCACCCAAGTAGAGAAGCGCTTGGAGTTTTTAGATCGGCTGAAGTCGGCTGTTTTAAAGCTGACAAGGGCAACGGACTGGGTAAATTTTGGTGGTTCTGCTTATTTATGTTCTCAGGGAGCCGAACGATTAGCTCAAATGTTTGGGATTAACTTTAGAATTTTAGAAGAGCCTCAAAAAGTTGACCTTGATGATGGACATTTTTATGTGGTAATCAAAGGCGAATTTGAATGGAAGGGTAGAAAACTACAAGATTATGGTATTCGTTCAAGTAAAGACATGAAATATAAAAACCTTCCTCCTGATCAGATTAAGGTTTCTGATGTGATAAAAGATGCGTACGGAAACTTAATTGCACGTGGAATATCACGAATGCTTGGTATAAGAGGATATAGTGTTGAAGAAATTGAAAGCGTAGTAGGACCAATCAAGAAAACTATTGTCTTTAAAAAATAAACAAGGAGGGACCTATGAGGCAGTATATAGAGGTTGGCGGCGACTTTATATCCTTTTACAACATCTCTTCGATAACGTTCCTGAAAAACGAGAAAACAAATACGTGGAGCGTAAGATTTGGATTAGGCAAATATTACCTTGACTACGAAGTTACCCCAGAAGAAGCAGAGAAATTAAAACGCTTTTTGAGAGATTATACGGTGTTGAGTATTGACAAGATAGATGATGAGTAAGGGGAAGAGGAATGTAGGATGAGGAAAATACTGTGTTTTCGGTTTGATAAAGATTTTTATGAAAAGATAGCCGCTTATTTGACAAGTGTTAATTGGCATTTTAGTCAGTTAGTTAATACCGCTCTTCAACGTGTTTTTGAAGCTTATAAAGAAGAATTCCCGGAGGTTTATGATATTTATCTGAATAAGAAACCAAGCAACAAAGAAGATGATTTGAAATTCTATAGGATGGGAACAAGCATAAAAGAACACGTGATGGATGCGTTGGAAGCCTTGTCTGAAAAATTATGTATTCCTAAAAGCGAAATAGTTAGGCAAGCAATTAAAAGTTTTATTGAAGATGCCCCCTTATCTTTATTAGTCGCTCCTTCAAACATAGATCTGGATTTATCAAGCCTTAATTCTATAAAAAGACGTAGAGCAGAAAAAACAGAAAAGAAAATTTATTACATAAGTCTCAATATTGGCGAGTCTTTATATAACAAACTCCAAGAAATAACCCGAAAATATCAAACAAATCTTTCTACTTTACTTAAATCTCTTATTGTTCAATTTATTAAAAAGTTAGAAGAAAAAGAAAAACAAGAAAAAGGAGGTTAAAAATGTTGATAGAAAAAATAGCTCAAATTAAAAAGGGTGGGGTTATTCCAGTTCACACCAATAGGGCCTCTACGATAGGCCATGATTGTTTAAGATACTTGGTTTATGAACGAACCTTATGGCAGGTTAAGCCTCCTATATCTTTTGAACTACAGTGCCGGTTTGATGTTGGGAAAGCTCTTGAAAAACAGACTATCATTGATTTACAACAGGCTGGATTTGATGTGGTTATGCAACAACAAAGCTACTATTTGAAGGAATACGAGTTAAGCGGGAAAATTGATGGAAAAATAATTGTTGATGGGAAAACTTATATAATCGAAATCAAATCAGTAGATCCGTATCATTTCCATAAATTCCGCTCCCCTAATGATTTGCTGGCTTCTGATCGGTTTTATTATCGAGGGTGGTATCACCAGTTGAACATGTATCTTCATATGGCTTATGCGGAGAACGAGAAGATTGAAGGAGGGATTCTTTTGTTAAGAGGATTAGATGGGAAATGGAAGGAAGTTTTTATGAGTTATGATCCTGAAAGGGCAAAAGAGATTCTGAACAAATGCTTAGTTATTAACGAATATGTTAAAAAAGAAGAGGTTCCAGAGCCTATTTTTAAAACGCATCCCGAAATGTTAAAAATGTGCTTGAATTGCGAGTATAAGGCCTTTTGTCTGAGGGAAACGACTGGCTTTGAACAAGTAATTTTTGAAGATGCAAATCAAGAAATTATCGAGAAAATTCGCCGCTTGAAGGAATTAGAGGTTTATAAAAACGAATATGAAGCTTTAGAAGAGGAGATTAAAACAACTTTCAAGCCTAATAAGGAATTGATGAAAGAAATGTTGAGTAAAAACCAAGATTTTAAGGCTTTTATGGTTGGGGAATATATGGTTAAAGTAAAGCTTTATTGGCAAACAAGGTATGATATCCCTGATGAAATAAAGAGGGAATATGCTAAAAAAGAGCCTGCGTGTAAGATAACGATTGAATAAAAAATGAAGGTCTTGTTCTTAAAAACCATTGTTTATTACGGACCTTACGGAATGAACAGAAAACAGATTACTTTCAAACATGAAGCTCAAGACCTTAACGTTCTTCCCTCTTCAGGGGTTCGGCTTTTCTTAGAAAGCAACGGAGAAGTAAGAGTAGAAAACATAGAGGAAGTCTGGTGGTACTATCCTAATGAAGTTAGATGTTATTTAAGTTGGTCAACGACCTCTTCTTTTGAAGAATTTTGCGCTTGGGAAGCTTTTTATCAAATGTTAGGTTGGGAAAAGGTGTAAAGGGAAACGGAAATGAGAAAAAGAAAACATCCCCAAATCACAACGCAAGTCAGTAGTTATTACCAAACAGTTTTTTATGACGTGATATTAGAAGCTATTCATCTTTTTATTTTGAAAGGTATCAAGGAAAACTTAAGCTGGGTTGAGATAATTAAGACCTTTTATTATTTCTTTGATATTCCGGAGGTTTTTTCTTGGGATGAGGTTAAATCTTTGTTAAAGGCTGATGCTAAGTTTTATGCCAAAATATCCAAGAGAAAATATCGTAAGTTTTTAATCCCTGCTGATTTAAAAGATCTGTTAATAGAGACCCGTGCGCTCTATCTTTATCTTTTAACCCTTTTTCCTAAACCTTTTGCTCGCATTTTGGCTTATGATTATGCCTTTTTTCATCCTTCCTTTCAAAAATACCCTTTTTTTGTTACTACTTCTCTTATTGCTGATGCTTTATCCGTTCGTAGACGTTTCTACGAATACACCCCTTTAAGGCTCAAAAAAGCCTTCGAAAAGCTAAAAACTGTAGGTCCTTTACGAGGAGTTGATATAGATTTTGAAGATCTTTTCAGGGTTGAAATAGAAGAAAACAAGCGAGTTTCCCAAAACCCCCAAAATCAGGAATTATTGGATAGGTATGATAATACTGCCAAGCTTTAAAACCTTCTTTTCTTTTGCGTATTGCTTTTTTATTCGATCAACCCTTCCACGAACAAACCTCATATAAGTCTCAATAGCCAAAGCCGCTCCAATTACCCTATCATCCTTAAATCCTGATTGGGCTTCTATAATAGCTCCATCTTTTATTACCGTCTTCATTTCTTTTAATAGCTCTTTTGAACGTATTACCACCCTATTTTCGGCTATCGCTCCCCGCATAACATGAAATAAATCAACTTTAGTATCAGGAGTAGTTTTCCAATGCCTTACATAGCTTTTTCGCAAAGAATCTGCTCTGCAATACAAATATTCTTTAATATAACGAATATTGTTTTGTAAATATTCCTTTGATTCATGGTCTAAAACCACTTCAGGAACCCATCCCATCTTTCGTAAATAATCAATTTCTCTTAAAGTGGATTGTCCTGGTCCTGTTATTTCCAAATTGATATAAGCTCCGTTGTAAATACCAGCTAAAAGCAAAATAAATCTTGCAAAAAGCTGAGGACTTACTTGATTATCCACAAACTCAGCAACTTGATAGACTTTTTCGGGTTCAGCTCTCCATACTGATATTACCGCATTATCGCTATCTGGATTAGCCGCCATAGTAGGATCAGCTCCTATTACATAAACAGCCTCCGCATCAGGAAATTCCCAAATCAGTAAATTAGGCTTAACATTGGTTTCTTGAAATACAAAATTGCTCCCATCATAAGCTAAACGATAGCTTCTTTCTTTGATTAATTCGTTTTTGATTTCTTCTTTTAAATTATCCTCAAGGTTTTTAAGAAGTACCGCATCAAAGAATCGATTACCTGATAATTGAAAAGCTTGATCTTCATAAAAAGGAAGTTCCTGAAGGGCGTAGTTTTTATTTCCATGGTAAGCGTCATATAACTTCCATCTCCACCAAGCCATTTGAGGCATCGTTATCTGAAATCCATAAAGCTTTTTGACAGCATCAACCCATTCTTTCTCCTCACGGTTTAATGGATAGCTGTAGTACTTATAAATCTTGCTTGAAGGGTCCAAAACATAAGTTTCTTTAGCCCACCAACCTATAAAAATAGCTTTCATGGCTGGGGACTTTTTAGCAGTTTCATAAAGGTCGTAAAATTCGTTATAGCCGTTGGCTGTGCTTTCGTAAATGTAAAATCTATAAGGATGTAAATCCGATAAACTCTGTTGCAAGGAATGAAAATCTTCCCACGAGTTAAAGTAAGCTACCTCTGTAGCATGTAAAAAGTTATAGCCTTTACCTCGTCCGGTTTTCCCACGGTTGGTTGATCTTTTTGCAGTGTAAAGGAAGTGTATGGAGGAATTATTAGCAAACCTTAAACCATCTCTTGAATTCCTGACTAAAAGAACCCTTTTTCTTTCATCTAACGTGTCATAAAAATCATGAACAATTGTTCGCCTAATAATCTCAAGATCAGAATAATCAGCCATTAAAACGGCTCCCTTAGAGTTAGGGATTGTCTGATGATAAAAAAGCGTAAAAGCATTTAAAAAGGAAGTTATCCCTAATTGCCTGGCCTTAAGAACAATAAAGGTCCTTTGTTCGTCTTCTGATTCATAAATCTTTTTCAATAAAAGCTTTTGGCTACCCCACCATTTTTTAGGCGAAAACTTAATCAGCCCGTAATCCTTGGAGTTTATCTGAAGAAAGTTGGCCCACTTAACAAATTTTCGACAAAGGTCTTGTAAGTTCATTTTAGCTGTCAAAATCCAAAGTAGTTTTGTAGTACTTGATACAAAAATCTAAAGCCAAATACCCAACCTGATCATGCTGATAGATAACAAAGATTATTAATTTTTTGCCTTTATTAATAGGATCCACCCCTTCAACCCTTACATTAATAACATTTTCAAAAATTTCGCATATCTTTTCATAGATTTTCCTTTTAATCGATGGATGAAGATTCTCGATCTCTTGAATTAACCTCTGGGCGTTTTTTGCTTGTTTAAGCGTTAACCTCGCTTCCATATTGGTAAATAGCTGATCAATAAAAATCCTAAAGAACAAATCATTGCCATCCAACTTTGAGATAACATGGCTTGATAGAAAAGATAACCGCTTAAACACGTGGCAAAAACATATAAAATACTTTTAACGTTCCCAAGTATCCCCAAAATTATCCCTAAAGCAAAATTGTTCGTCTGCTTCTTCTCTTTAGCTTCTTTCATTTAGACCTCCTTTGAAGTTTTTGTAAAATATCCTCTAAAGTCAAAGTTTTTACTGCTCCTTCTACCGTATCTCCTTCAGATTCTTCAAATTCCTCCTCTTCATCTTCTTCAAATTCTTCCTCCTCTCCGTTCGTCTCCTCTTCTTCCTCGTCTTCCTCATCACTATTCGTTTGCTCAGGCTTTTCAGGAAGGAACAACTCTTCTAAGTCTTCTTCGTCTTCTTCCCACTCCGAGGTAGTTCCAGCAATCAGGTTAAGTTCTCCAGCGGTTTTGATAGCTTTTCTAAACTCACTCATTAACTTAAGCCCTTGTTCAATTTGCCCTTCTTTAAAAGCATCACGGGCTAATTCTAAAATTTCACTGGCTAATTCTTTTAAAGCTTCAGTTAAATCCCTCCAGGTCTGAGCCATGATACACCTCCTATTTAAATTATATCACTGTTTAATGAATTCTTTAAACTTTTTAATTTCAAACCACCTCTTTATCTCTTTCTTATAAGAATTTCTTATGTATTCATAAATTCTTGTTTTGTAGTTTGCAGGTAGAGCCGAATGGGTAATATCTTCTCTGATTTGGGGTAACATCTGAGCTCCGATTTTATAGGCTTGTCTTAAATCTTCTGGGTCTTCCCGCTGTAAAACAGGCAAAATGAAGTACTTTATGTAGTGATTGCCCAATTGCTCGACAATTCTCCTTTGTAAATTTCTGTTGGGTATTGGGGTTTTAAAGAAAATTTCTTTTTGTCTTAAAACCTCTTGGTAATCCCTAATCCATTCGTTGAAGTATCTGTTTATATATGCTTCATTATGCCTTTGCTCAAAAATCACATCAGCAAAAATTTCGTTAGCTCTTATTTTAAAGCTCAAAGTATTTAAAAATCGAGCTATTTTAAAGAAATCTTCGTATTTTTTTGGAGTAGGATAAGGATACCTTATCCCTAAAAGTTGGATAAAAATCAGTGGAAAGAAAGAAGAAGCCACTCTGTTGCCCATTTCGTTAAGATCAATTAATTCCTTCTTTTCTTTTCTGATTAGATCTCTAAAATCAGCAAAAAATCTTAAAATTGAGGATAATTTAGTCAACCAAAAACCTGAAAATTCAAATCCAGTTCCCGCTATTAGCTGAGATATTTTTTGTTTAAAATCTAAAGTCGGATGTTCTAAAACATAAAGCAACCTGTCAGCAAATTGAGCTAACCCAATCAACTCAAACGTTTCATATTCGGGACCTAAAACATCAATTGTTATTAATCGCTTTTTGCCTGTTTTATCAGTAATAGGAAATCTAATAATAAACATTTCACGCCAATCTTTTAATAAAAACCTTAACAAATTGTTGGGATCTGAAAAATCAAGGTGTTCTACCGGTGAATCTCCATAAATAGCATAGTTCAAAGCGTTGGCCACAAAAAACCTTAAACGCAATAAAGAAGGATAAAAATGGCTTACCAAAGGGCTTGTTTGAGTAGCCCATGTTTTAAGGTTATTAAAAAGGCTGACATACCAGTCAGGAGCAAAAAGAAGCAAACGCCACATTTGTTGAGCTTTAGGACTAAAGTATTTCCATCCATGCCATCCACCAAAAACATCATTGATGCTTTTAAAAGTATTGGCTAACTGACCTTCCGTTATTACTCCTTTTTGGAATAGTTTTATGGCTTCAGATGCTGTTCTAATTTTTAACCCAGAATAAAACCCCACCCACAGCATATTTTCAGGGACAAAGAAACTGTGGTTTAAAGCCCTTTTCCAAGGCAAAGACTCTATTTTTTGAAGAGTCTCAGGTTTTAAATAAGGCTTTATACCCTCTATAGCTCCTTTTAAATGTAAAAGATATTCACCAAACCTTTTGAAACCTTCTAAATAACCACTGATAGGGATATCTACCACATCATACCCTTTGTTTTTTAGAGCATTCGTTGTTCGATAAATTTCAATCAATTTTTGATGAAAACTTAAATTATCTACTCCTGTGCTTATCACCCTAATTGCATCCCACAAAGAATTTATAATGATTCGCATCTTGGTCCACCATGGCAAATTCAAAGCCGCAGTACTCAAAGCCAATACATTTCCATGAAAAGTAACAGAGAACCACAAAAATAATCTTTTCATCAAACTATTAATTGGAACTAAAGATAATCCTTCATATATTGTTCGATGCCTTCCTGTGATTACAGCAAAATAATCCCCTAAAGCCTCAGCGATTTCACGGTTGATTTTAACGGTTTTTCCTAACCAGTTCAGCGTTATCAATTCTTTCTTTGTAGGATCTAAAAACTTAGAAAGATTGGGATCTTTTACAACATCATCAAGCTTATGATAAACCTCGTTTATAAAGCGAGGAATTATATAACGATTAGCTATAGCATGTGGTAAAGTTAACCCGCCAGTGAAGGTAAACCGATCAAAAATACCCTCGATGATTTCTTCTGCTGTTTTGCCTTGGGCTTTTGCTTCTATGATGTATTTACCTAATCCTCTTTGGAAACTTTCAAATAAGGTTCTGAATTTTCTGGCTTTTAAAGCTTGTAAGGGTTCGTACATATAAACCCAATTTGGTGCTCGCTGGAAAACCCTTAGAATTTCGTCTTGCAGTTCCTCTAATACAAGTGTTTTTTTATCGTAAGGAGGTTTAAAGAAATGTTTAATACCTACACGAGGAATGTAAGCGTCAAAAATTTCACGGAAAATCGGCATCTCTGTCGTTTCTTTATATCTCCAGAAGTTTCGGCCTCCATACAACAGAAGATCAACAAGCTTGTCCTTTATAGGGGTTAAATCACCATGATGAATTACTTCACGGGCTAAAAGCCTCAGCCGATTAAGGTGGAACTTGTAACTTTCAAACTTTTTTACCAAATTCTTTAATTGACTTCCGCCTATTTTGGAAGCTGTAATACCAAAATGAGCAAATAACTCCTCGGTTCTTCCTCTAAACTGTGCTATTGCATCGTTAAACAAATACCCCAAAACAGAATACTGAAGCGGGGGACTTCCTTTAAGAACGCTTTCAACAAACCTTCGAGCTTTTTTAGCTTTTAAAGCTTTAAATAAATTATTCCAAAAACTAAGTTCTTTTGATATCTCTTGGGGAAGCCTTACGGTTTTTTTGATTGGAGTAAAATCGCCAAAAAGTTTTTGGAATAAAGAAACAGCAGTAATTGATGTGTTTAAAGCTTTTATCCTTTCTTTTAAAAGCGGCCGAGTAGCTTCAGTTAGCTCTGTTAAAATTTGCTCGGGAAAAACATTTAAGTTTTTTACTACAGGGTTTTCATCCAAGAATTTGCGCAGATCTTTTATTAGGCTATTAAGTTCTTCTTGATAAAAAGCTAACTTCTCTGGATCTTTAACCCTAAGTCTTTCTAAAGCTACGTTTAATTTTTGTAGACTGTTTTGGAGGAATGGAACATCGATTTTAGTTAAAGCTTCTTCAAGCTCGGCAAACTGAGCTACATAAGGCTTTTTAGCAATATATCGTTCAAGATGTTGAGTTAAAATTATGCGGTTTAATTCTCTTTGCAAGCGAAGTTTAGCGTTTTCCCAAAAAGCTTTCCAGGTTTCTTCAACCACCTCAGGCATTTGCTGTTCTAATTGTTCCCAAAACAGGCGTTTTGTAGCTTGATAAGGAGTTTGTGGCTGTTTAGCTAATTCAAGAAAGGTTAATAAAAATGGGTTTTCGGGATAATGGTAAGCAGAAACTTTAAGTATAAAATCTTCAGCGGCTTCGTCCCCTAAAAGCCGTTTAACAGGTTCAGCTAAGTTTTTAACAAAGTCTCCCCATTCTTTTTGAACCACTGTGTTTTCAAAAGCCTCATTTAACGGCCTTACAATTGAACGAGCTAAAATTTGCTCATTATAGCTACTTAACTTCCGTAAAACCCCAACAGCCTCAGGAGCTCTTTGATGAAAGAGCTTTAAAACTCGATCTTTTAAACTGATTACTTCTTTTTTAGGTTTTACCTTTTGTAAAACCAGCTTATCTATCACATCAATAGAAAAAGGAACAGCTTTTAATCCAAACCTAAAACCTTCTTTAACTACCCCTAAAACACCACGCATTCCGATCCCAAAAATTCCAAATTCTTTAATCAGCTCAGGAATATCCCGCTCTTCAACACCAACAATTGGTCCAACGGTTTTTCGGGCTAAACCAAGAATGGTTCCTAATTTGGCGGCCAACCAAGCTTCTTCTGCAACAGCCTCAGCTACTGGACCTATATATTTCGTTTTTGTAACGGCTCGTGTTATGCTATTTGCTAATCTGATGTATCTGTTTATTCGAAAAGGAAGCGTTGCCAACCGAGGCAAACCTACCCCCATACCCAAAAAAGTAAAAAATAAATCAAAACCTATTTCTTTTGCTAAATGTTTAAAATCTACTTCGTCTTTTGTTTTAAGTTTAATTTGTTCAGGCTCAGGTATTAATTGATCAATTTCAACTTTTTGAGGCTGAAAAAGATAAGGAAAGGTTTCTTTAAATTCACGAGGAACTTCTTCTAAAACCCCCTTTCCTAACGTAGGCTGAAAAAGCTCAGGAAAATTTTGTTTGAATTGCGCTACCTTTTCCATATCCTAAGCTTTTCCAATAATGGCGTTAAGCTTATTCCTGTTTCTTTCTTTTTAAGTACAGAAGGTATAGTACCTGATGTAGGCCGCAAGCTTTCTTCAAACCTTATAAGCATGTCAATTCCTTCGTTCATTGCATATTGTCCTTTTAAAACGCTCATTAAGTAATCTTTAAAAACTTTACCTAATCCAGGTTTTGATTCGTCTAACTCTCTTGTTTCTGTGGCTATCATCTTTTGGGCTTCTATTACTGCTTTTTCCAAATCTTCTCCTTTATAATTTGCTAAAAAGTCATTAATTCTTTGGGCAAACTTTTCAGCATGCCCCATCATCCTGGTTCGATCGGTAGCCGTTATCTTTTCTTTTTCTTCTTGCTTTCCTCTGGAAAGTTCAAGCCTTTGAAGCATTAAGTAATTTCTGAGTTTTCTATCTGCTTCTTTTCTTTCTTCTGCTAATTGCCTTAATTGTAGTAACATCTCACGGTATTCGCTTGCGTCAATTACTTTGTAAGCATCCATAAGTCTTTTGGGTAAGTTAACCAATTCTTCAAGGTATTTTTTGAACAACTCGTTATCTAATCCCAAAAAAGCCTTATACTCAGACTTCAAAAGCTCAAGTTGGTTTCTTAACGGTTCTATTTTGGTTTCTCTTTCAATATCCAACATTTTTTTCTCAGCTTCTAATAAAGTAGACAAATGTTCAATCTTAAGTTTGCCTAACTGTAAAGCGGCATTAAACCTGTTCATCGCCATTTCAAAATTAGCAAGATCCTCGTTCCTCCAATATTCCAAGACCTTCGGAATGGCTAAAAAATAATACAAAGAATGTCCTGGATGGAAAAATGAAGCTATCCCCATTAAAGCTAAGGCTAACTGTCGGGCCCACTGCGTTTTTTCATCGGGTGTCAGTGGAGGCGCCTTTTGTAAAAGCTCAGAATAAGCATCCGTTATTTTTGTAAGATACTCAGCTATCGTTTTCTTATAATTCTCGGCCCAATTTTGAGTTACTGATTGGATTTGATTTAAAGTATCAAAAATCTCTTCAAGGGCTTTTTCTTTTTTAGGAGTAATTTCCAGCATTTTTTCTTCAAATATTTTGGGAGTTTCTATGGTGGTTTTTACTAAATAAGCCTGAAAAACCTTTGGTTGATCCAACATTTTTAATAAAGCATCAGTTTTTGATTCTAATTCTGTATATTTAGGTATTAAATTAAAACTTGTTTTTAAAGCCTCAGTGGGGGATGTAAGCTTAAATTCTTTTGCAAATTCACTCAAAGGCATTTTAGCCTCCTTATTTAGTCAACCTAAAACCTAAATCTTCAAAAGACAATTCGGTCAAGGGTGAAGTAAAAGTTCCGGTTTGAGTAGCAGATTTTTGTTGTGAAAATCCAGATAATCCCCCAAGTCCAGCTGTAAGGCTTTGTATTCCTGATTGCATTCCTAAAGTTTGCCCTAAATAAGCAGAGGCTCCTAACTGAGTAGCAAGGGCTTGGGCTTGTGCCGCTTGTGTGTAAGCGCTTAATTCAGAAAGGATGGCATTTATGTCTTCCCCAGCTAAACCACTAAGTTTTAAAGCATCCTGAAGCTGTTGATTTAAAAGAGTGTAGTAGTTCTGCTGATACCATTTATCAAGCTCATTTATTACTTGTTGTTCAATAGAGGATCCTATTAATCCCCTTGCGGCTAATATGGCTTGAGCTTGGGCTCGTTTTTGAGCATAGGCAAAATCCAATTGAGTTTTGTATCTTGGATCTAAAATACCTTGCCTAAAACGATCTAAAGCTTCTAAAACTGTTCGTCTTGCCGTCTCGCTTATAGGAGTTATGCTTTCTATTCTCGTTCTAAGCCTGCTAAATACTTCTTGAGGTATTTCAATTTTAGGAATCTTAGGAGCTTTAAAAGCCCTAAGAATAGAAGATACCCCAGATAAAACCCCTATGATACTACTAACAATACCTACGATACCACCAACGGCTCCCATACTTTCACCTCCCTTAACTTACCTTTTAGGTTAACCCATTTTACTACTCTTATTTTTTCATTAAAAAACCTCTGACGCAACTTTTTAAACGCTGACGGTTTGGGTTTCCCCCAGCATTTTAAAAAACAAACGGTATCAAATTCGTGTTTGTGTATTTTTTCTAAAAAATCCTCAACAGTCATAATCTCTTCCATGTTTTCTGGCAAGTAAGCCCATATAATCATCATATCCTCATCCGCATAAAACCATCCTAAAGTAATACATCCTTTTATAAGTTCGTCTAAAATCCCCATACTGTCTTATACAAATCCTCCGCTGTTATTTCTGTTATCCCTAATTCCTGCAAATATTTGGCCGTTGTTTCTAATAAACTAACATACTGCTGTTGAGCTTCACTTAATGCTCTTCTTACCTCTCTCCCTGCTGATCCGTAATCTTTCCCCCAAAAATAGCCATATTTTTGAGCTAATCCTCCAACTATACCGGCTTCAGGTGCAGTAAAAGCTTGAGCAAACTCAGAAAGTGAACGGATATATTCGGGAGTCAGCTGTTCCATAATTCTTTTTGTTTCTCTTTCCACCGCTTCTTTTTTTCTTCTTTCAAAAAATCTGCTTATATCCACAGGTAACGTACCAGGCGCTGTTTGAGCTAAACTAAGAGCCCTTTGCTCCGCCTCTGCCCATGTAGGAGTTATAGTAGTAGTAATTTGTTCCCTCGTTTCAGCTTCTTTTTTGGGCAAAACTATTCCTAAAAGCTTCCTAATTAATTCCTCCCTTTTAACAGTAGGTGTTTTTTGAGCAAGTGACCGATAGTAGTTAATAAATTCTTGAACGTTTCTTGCCTGCCTTTTAGCTTTTTTCTTCTTTTTCTTTATACTTGAAAAAAGATCCATCATCCCCCTCCTAATAAAATAATATACTGCTCAATATCTCTGTGCATCAAGTACTCTTTATAAACCAAATCAGATTCGTCGTGAGCAAATAAAATTTTAGGAACAACTATAATAGGAGGATCTAAAGACACCCCCAGATCCTGCATAAACTGCATTAAAGTTAAATGAATTCTATAATTTTTCAGCATAACATCATACCAATCATCTGTTTTGGCAATTTGCGCTAAAGTGGGTATTTGAAATGAAGGATCAACTCCTTTAAAGCTACGATATAACTCAGACAAAGTATCAACAAACATCAAATGATCTTGATCAGTATCATACAACCAATCTGAAAGCTCTTTATAATAATCTTTGCTTGGTTTAACCTTAATCATTCTGATATCCTACATAATAGAACCAATTTATTGGTCCTAAGAGATGTATCTTCATGTAAATTTTGCTCACAAAAGCAAAATCTAAATAGTCGTCTGGTGTATAAATGGAAAAACCGATTTTATATCCTTTTCGCCCTATATGGCTTCTGAATTCTAAATAATCCGAACCAGTTTGGATATAAAACTCAGATTGCTTCAATCCATAAATGTCGTATAAAAAATCTACTAATAAATGACCTTTGCCATTAAGCTTTAAATTTTTAATAAACTTAAAACGAGGTTGGTTTAAATCATGTAAAACCGAAGTGTATTTAAAAGGATAGTATTCTTCTTTAGCAAAAAGAATTTGGATGTAATCATCAGGCGGAAAAGAAAAACTTGTGTTGTCGCTATTATAAATGCCGTTTATGATTTTAAAAGGAAAATAAAAAAATTGATTGTATTCTACACTATAACCTACACTTATATTGTCTTGTATACTTGGTATGGTTATTATTTTTTGTCCCTGGTAATTTACAACGCCTGCTTTCTTAAAGTCTAAGCGCCAAATTTGATCAGCAATCGGCCAATCAAACCTTTCTAACTGCAAACCTTTAATCCAGAACATCCCTAAGTTGCTTAATACTGCCAATTTATCAAAAACTATAATAGGTTTGCTTTTTTTAAAGTTCATTCTTATGCCAGTATCAAGGATATAAAACGTAGAAGGTGCATTTGAGGCTAAAGATACAGTTAACACAAATAGTCCACCATCTGTAAAAATGTAAAGCATATCTTCATAAGGAACTAAATATAAAATCTCAGAAACTTGAGGATGCTGTAAAACTAAATAACCACCACCATTTTCGCTCGCAAAAGGATCACCTTGAAAAGAAGGATCAGTTATAGCAGTTCCTGAAAACCGCAAAATTTTCCCATCACCAATAAAAAGTCGCCCTTTAAAAAATCCCAAAACATTTCCGTTTTGGTTGTATATGTTAATTGTATTGGTTGGCCAAAAAAATACACGTAACGGACTCCCAAGCCCAGGAACTAAACAAGCAAAAGCAATATCATTAAGAATAATCGCTGTTTTAGGTTCAACTTCTTCAAACCTGAAAAAATAAAGAACCTCTAATTCTTTTAGATCAAGCAAATAAATACAAGAACCCTTTATTCCAACGATTACATCAACAGGAACATTAAAAGTATAAAAATCAAAAGCTTCCTGGTTGGTTGTAGTTTCTCGTGGGATGTTTGTCCATCCGTATTTAAGGTCAGGTAACCCGAAAATTTCTTGAGCGTGAGTAGGTTCCCTTTTGGTATTGTCTAAATTAGTAGCTAAACCCATTAAGGGAGCTTCAATCTGAACTAAATTACCTAACCCTTCATATTTACGATTAACCTGATATTGCGCAACGGTTTGCTTTTTAGGCATTAATATACCCCCTTAGAACCATAAATCAAACAAAGCAATTTATATTCGTTTTCAAAATAAGCTTTTAAACCATACTGTAAATCGTTTTCAGCAAGCCTAATACAAACCTGAAGAGCTACTAATTCTAAAACAATATCAGGCAAGTAATTTTCAACATCATCTAACTTGTTTAAATCAGTCAAAAAAGGAACATAAACTACCTTCAGTTTTTCGTTATCGATGCGATATTGCTGAGGGATTAAAAAAATCTTTTGCGGGGCTTTTAAAACGTAATGTAATGGCTTGGTATTAATTTGATAAGGCTCAAAAATGCTGGGTTTGCGGGTTAATTTGTACTGATAAACGTCTCCTACCAAATAAACACGTCTTACTGCTAAAAAAGGATTAGAAAGTTCCACATAAAAAGGTTTATCGGTTAAGTCAAAAGTTTCTTCAGTGGTTATATCTAAATCTAACGCTACCTTATTGCGGCTAAAATTTAAGGTTCGATAAATAAAAGGGTTCTCATCCCAAGCAACAGGATACCTATCAAAAGCTCTTCGGAGATAATCAGCCGCTGTTATGGTCAAATTTATTCACCTCTCCTCCTTGTTCTAACCTTGCCTTCACTAACCAAACCTTCATTGACCAAAGATTGATGAATCTTCAAAAAGTCTTCATAACTTATTTTGTTCCCAAGACTCCTCAGACGGTTATAACATTCTTTTAACTGAGCCTCGGTAGTTAAAGTAAATCCAAAAAATAGCTCAGCCAACCCATCAGGCAAAACATAATTAGACATTGGGGGGATTTCGATCCCTTCTTCTTCCCATCCTAATTTAATGTAAATGTGGGAATTAGTATGATTATATAAAAACGCCATCTGCTTTCCTCCTTATAAAGGGGGAAGAGCATGTGAAAATGCTCCCCCCCCTGCTTAATCAATATTAACCAATAGAAGGTACTCCCTTAATGATAAAGTGAGCCCTGGGCCTATCAGTGTAAAGCTGACCGGTTATCAATGCTAAAGCACTCCAAGCCAATTTGCCAGCAACCTGCTTGTTTACCCATTCCGTAATATAGTATTCAATCGGAGAAGCTCCGGTGAAGAAAATGTGGTCCAGGTTAATAAAGTAAATATCACCATAATAGGAATTACTTACTTGGTAATTGCTCAAATAAGGATCAGGGAATATAGCTATTCCGCCTATATCTATACCTCTAATGTTGTATTCCCTGACCTCAGCTATACTCCTCAGGTCGCCAACCATATACCTTTCAATAGACACGAAGCTTTCAGCAATTTTTGTAAAAGTCATAGTATCAGTAAAGGCAACAGCCGGCATACCGTAAATGTTTCCATAATCTTTCCAGTATTTATTTATCCCACGGTTAATTACCGCATAAATAGGCAAGTTCTCATTACCAGCTAAGTCTGAATAATTAAACACAGGAGAATTCCACCATGGATACGTTGAGCGGCTAAGTCCACCAAAAGTAGGCTGGTTAACACCGTTATCAATTACATCTTTAATTCCGTAAAATTTCTGATCGTTGGTTCCTCGAGTTCCCATCAAATCAGTTTGTAACCCTAAAAACAACTGCCTAACTGCTTCTTCGATTTTTAGCTGAACGGTATCAATGATGTTAAGCGGGCTTTCCATAATCAAACCTTCAAAGAACTGAACTTCAAAAGTCTGATAGAGACCAGAAGGAGTAAACTTAGCATATTGAACATCTACGTAGTAATCTTGCTCAGTAAATTGACCAGTTGTGAAGTTCATATATCGTGGTTGCATGTTAGCTTGGTTAGAAGAATCAGGCCCGCCATACACAGGGAACATCACAAAATCATGTTGGAATGGTTGGCTATCCTGTTTTTCTAAAATTAACTTTAAAAGCGCCGAAACTTTAGGAAGGTTTTGGGCCAAGGCGTACATTAAAATATTACGCCTTGTAACATTTAACCACCTTGTTAAGGTGGCTGAATCTCTAAAACCTCCACCAATATCAGTTATATATGGGGTAATAGGCATCTCTTCCACCTCCTCCTAAAAATTTATTTGGCAATAGCTTTATATAATTCTAAAAGATCTTGTTTTAAGTTGTCACGTCCTTCTATGCCTGAATACCTGCTTATCAAATCCTTCTCCCGTTTTGTAACTGGTTTGCCTACCATCATGTTTTTTAGCTCCATCTGTTTCTGAGCATAAAACGCACAAGCCGTTTCCCATTTCGTAATTCCTGCCTCCTTAGCCAATTGTTCGACCTCAGCCAATTTTTCTCTTGGTATTCCGTACCTATCCATTATTTCATAGGCTTTTTGTAATTTTTTCTCGTTCTCTAAAGTCTTTAATTTAGTCTCAAGCTCTATCGCTTTTTCATCAAGCTTTTCTATCTTTTTGTTTACCTTTTCCTCTACCCGCTTTTTATCCTTAGGCTCAGGGATGTAATAATCGATATTATATTGCTGAAGTAACTGATTCACCTTTTCACGCCACTCGTCATCATACTGGATTTCTTCTAACAACTTTTCAAAAACCTTCATTAACTCTTTAGGTATTTCGTTCCTTTCCATGTTTACTTACTCCTCTTACGAGTAGGTTTGTTAAATTTGCCCTCGTATTTAGGATCTGTTTGACCAGGGCAAGCCTCAACACCTTTCCCACTTAATATCCCCGAATATTTCTCGGGGTTATATACTTTACCCTTCTTAGTAGACATGATTTACACCTCCTTATATAAATATTTTAAATATTTTAGCTCTTCTTTTCAAAACTTCTTTGATTTCTTCTTTGATTATTTTAACAAATTTCATTTTAAATCTCCATTCCCTCTAAAACTTCAGTTTCTTCTTCTTCAGGAAGAGCAACAGTAGGCGGCGCTTCCGTAGTTGCCGGCGTAGCCGTAGGTGATGGCGCCGGTGGTGTTGGCGATGGTATCGTTGTTCCTGGTCCCGCTACCATTCCCATAATATTTTGCGCTTTTAACAAAGCTTCATTTACATCTATAGCCTTTCCAACACGTTTCATTATATCAAGCGCAACATCATTATAATCATCATAAGGCGGAGTAGTAGCTACCGCTTGAGCAAGTACATAAATCAACGCCAAAGCTCCCTCTTTCATAACTTCTAACCCCTCAGGAGCAGGCCCAGATAAATTAGCCCGTAACACCTCTGGTGATACCGGCCCTGCCTCCAAAGGAGGAGGTATCGTTCCGCTTAACCCCAAAGTTTTTAATATGTCATTTTTCACATCCACCCTCTACCTCCTTAATTAGTGGGGAGACATCTGACTTTTAAAATATTTAAAAAATAGTTTTAAAATTTAGTTATTTCCTGGCCTTTTTTCTCACAGTCCTCTTTTTACGCCTCGCCATGGCTTACCTCCTTTTATGGTTTTTGTTTTGTTTGAAAATTTGTTTAACCCTCATCAGATGCCTCCCCACTATTATTAGTATAACCAACTTTCAAAACATTTCAACATCCATTTTAAAATAAAAGTTTTAAACCTTCAAGATACAACCCTCTTTCAGCCTCTCTTCTTCTAATCAAGCCTTTTAATTTTCTACCTCCTGCATAAACCCATCTTAAAAACTCATCTGCGGCCTCTAAGTATTCTTGAGCATTTAACTTTCTTCTAAGCGTTGAAGCTTTAAAAGCGTAAATTCCAACATTAAAACTAAAACTGATCAGTGCATCAAGCATAAAAGGATGAATCTTTGCTGTTATAAAAGGAATTATAGCTTTTTCTACTCTTAAAAGATCGATTATCAAAATAACTTCAGCTTCTTCTTTTGATAATGGTATTTTAATGTTTTCCTCTGGGGTAATTACATGTCCATAACCTATTGTTTTAACACCAGCAGGACATAAATAAGGAACAGGCGAAAAACCTTCAAAATGCTTAACTAATTCGATGCATCGGGGAGTCATTTTATAGCCTACCAAAAACCCTTGAAAAAGCCCTATGCCCGAACCAAAAACTGATGATAGCCGCTACAAACTCGTTTTCGCTTGAAGTCCAAACAAGAGGGATAGCTTCTAAAGTTCCTCCTGCTGTTTTCCACATAGCTATTTTCATTGCTAACCAAAAAGCAATTACTAAATAAGTTATGGTAGGTCTGACGGTTTGATTAAAAACATTAGACAAAACCTGTAAGGCATCTATCCAGGTTTTTCCGGTAGGTTTAATTTCCATAGGAGCGGCAAAATCATAAACTTTTTTATCAAGTTCAATAGCGGCTAAAGCCTTTGCTTCTTCTATTCGTAAGGCTGTCATTTCTCTTTGGTATTTCAGCTGAAGTTCAAGCATTTCTATTTCTTGCTTGTGCCGCTGTTTTTCTTTATAAATTTTTATAACCTCAGGAATCAAAGAACCCACTAAACCTACTATGCTACCTAAAAGCATTTAATCCCCTCCTCAGACATGGCTCTTCTTGTTTATTAAATCAATCAAAAAATCAAACTTTTTGTCTATTCTGTTGCTCAAAGCTTCTATTTTATTTTCCAGCCTTTCATAAATATTTTCTATCTTGTCATAAAGAGCCTGGATTTCACGCCAATGTAGTTCAAATCTTTCTTTGCAATCTTCATACATTTTAAAATGATGGTTATTTTTCCGGTTTCGTAAATAATCATAGATTATCTTATACATCAAACCTATAGCCCCACCTACTAATATGTAAGTTACCCAGAAGTCGGTCATTTTTTATTTCCTCCTTTTCTTTTGCCGCTTCTGAGCTTGTTGCTTCCTTACTTGGGAATAAGCTATAGCTACTGCTTGACGAGGCGGATAGCCTTCATCAATGTAATGTCTAACTAAACGATTGCGGTATTGAGACCATGTTTCATCCTTCTTTTTGCGAGGCTTAGGCATTTACCCCTCCTATTTTTGTTTAAAAGTAAACTTTATTCGTATCCCAAAAATTTGGGACCCACTTTTTTTAGGTCTCCAACCTATATAAAACCTAAACCATTTACATCTAAAACTGAATAAAGGCAAAATTAAATTCCAACTTCTTTTGCTGTGATAGGTATTCCATTCAGAAGGAAAATTCCCTGTTCCTATCCAATAATGATCAAAATTATGAAGCGGATTCCTTATAAAATACCAATAAACCCAAGCAAACCCCCCATACTTAGTAAAACACCACTCTGGAGGAATAGGATCATCATAATTACCAAAAGGATTCCATTTTGAATTCCAAATTCTCAGTATTTTATCCTTCAAACTCAATTCTGACCTCGCTCAACTCTTCTAAAGTTTTAGCATTTTTATTGCTTGCTTCATTTTTTATTTCATTTTCTTATTTTATTTTTAAACCCCTAAAAACACTTTTATAAAACCATCTAATCGTTATTCTATTAACCTATAAAAGCCTTTCCCTTCTATGTACAAATCAGAAACCGAACCCGTATTTGTTGGTTTTAATATTACTTCATCTTTTCTAACAATTTTCCCATCAGGAGTTACTAAAACTATATCAGGAACTTTATCTAAGCTTTCTACTTCTATTACGTTTATTACTTCATTGGTTGTAGGATCAATACAAGCAACTCTCATTTTACCACCTCCTTTAACTGCTTAAATACATTATCTCAACGACGCCCTGGCTCCCTGCACCTCCGTTTCCACCGGTCGACCCGTTAATTGTTCCACCGCCGCCTCCACCACCTGCACCATAGCCTTGCGCTGTCTGCCCTGGACTACCATTAGCATAACCCGCTCCATTTCCTCCGTTGCCGCCTGCTCCCCAGGGGGATCCTGCTCCTCCACCGCCAGCAGGCTCAACTGATCCGGCGTTTCCACCATTATTGTGAGAATATAGAAACGACGCTTGCCCCGGACTGGCAGTAACACTAAGATCCGAAGCTCCTCCGTTCCCACCCCTTCCGATATATGCGATTTTTCCTGCATATAACCCACCAGCTCCTCCACTCGTTGATCCTCCTCCGCCACCACCCCCACCCGGAAGGGTTATTAAAGTCCCAGACGTTGAACCAACAACACTCGTTGTCCCTCCTGACCCACCAGGAGCTCCATTATTTCCTCCACTTCCGCTTCCGCCTGAACCGCCTGCGCCGATAGTTATTGTTATAGTCTCATTTGGCGTTACTTTCACGATATGATTAAGCA
>Ga0105156_1000012_pt1 | contig 23990 bp, 34 predicted proteins | sample SSWtaG_3_FD_89673 | JGI IMG/M metagenome (GOLD analysis project Ga0105156, IMG submission 89673) | Hot spring microbial communities from Sandy's Spring West, USA to study Microbial Dark Matter (Phase II) - SSWTFFsm_matched | ecosystem: Environmental > Aquatic > Thermal springs > Hot (42-90C) ...
AATATGGGATGGTTAGAAGTTTGTGAGATTAGTGGGTTAGTAGGGTTGTTTTTTCGAAATCTTTTATTTTTGATTTTATAATTTGTTTGTATTTTTTTATTTTTGAATTATTTAAATATTGATTAATTTCATTATTTTTAATTAAACGACAAAATTTATATGGGTCATCTGGATGATAAGTTCGAAATTTTAAATTTGGGTCTAATGGACATAAATTATAATAACAAATTTTGAAATATTTGCAATTTTCGGGATTTAAAATGAATTCCATTTGTTTAATATAAAAATTCAGTCAATTAATTTAGATTTTAGTGATTCAATGGGTAATTTTTTGAGAAATTGTAATTTATCGCCATCTTTTAATTGAGATAATTTATGTTCATTATATTTTTTAATTAATTGTTCAAATCTCCATTTTTTAATTGGTTCAAATTTCCAAAATTTTTCACCGTATTTTGTTAAAATTTTTGATAATTTTTCTTTTTCTTCTGGAGGTAAAATTTCAATATCAGGTTTTTTTTCAATTATAAATTTTAATGCAGAATAATTATCAAATTCTTCATCTATTTTTAAAACTCTGAATTTTTGACCAGTATATTCAATTTCACCAGTTTTTGCATTAATTAAATACCATTTATTTAATTCACCCCAAATACAATAATTTTGGTCATATTTTTTTGCTAATTCAATAATTTCATCTTTTGTTATTTTTGGTATAAAAAATGAATATTCTGGAATTTTTTCCCAACGACCAATAATTGGTATAAATCCATAACCTAATTTACGAATATCTTTTGATAATTGATAATTACGTTCTAAATTTTCTTCCCAAGTATATTCAGATTTAAATGCAGAAACTATACCGAATTCATTGTTGGTAAAATGATAAAAAATTCTTTGTAAACTAGTTTCTATTATTAATGTTGGACAAGATTTATTTAATTCATAAAATTGTTTTAATAATTTTATATATTTTTCAATTAGTTTTTTAAATTTCATTTTTAAAATATCTCAAAATCATTTATATCTGAATAATTACAAATTCTAATATTATAAGTTAAATTTAAATCTTTATAAGCAATTGCACATTTTTCTGGAACAATTATTATAATACGATTATAATTTTTGAAATCTTTAATAATAGAATTGATAATTTGTTTACCTTCATTTGTTGGTAAATATTCAAATTTAATAAATGAAATATTTAAAAATTTTTCTCGTTCAATTTTTTTAATATTATATGGTATTAAAATTTGAGAAGGAACTAAATCATAAATTTTATCGTCAAATTTAATTTTAATGATTTCTAATGAACAATTAATAATTGCAATTTTTTTAGAATTGGATTCAATTGTAATATAATAATTTTGATGATTGATTTTATGCATTTTTTGTTATAACTTCGTGAAATTGTTCGGATAAATCTAAATATTTATTTCCAAATTTTTCACAGTGAAAATCTATTATATCTGAATTTGGATTGCAACCGAGTCTTAAATCTCGTTGATAAATCCATTCGTGGCAATTATGTTTAGGTTTAATTGGATTCATTATAGGTTTACGAGATAAAAATCTGAAAAATGCATGTTCATAATTTAATATTTTTTCAATTTTATCGGTTAATTTTTGTAATTGAAAAAATAATGTTGTTGAAAAAAATTTTTCTGCAACAGTTGATAAATATAAAAATAATAAATGAAGTTTATGGAATTTTTTACCGCAAAATAATAAATCAAATAATTTATTTGGAATTTTTCTTAATAAAAATGTTAAAATTATTGAAAAATATAATGCTAATTTTGAATATAAAATTGGATGACGATGTTTACCTAAGAAAAATTTTGATGGTCTATAATGAAATGGTGGTTGAGGAAAAAGTCCGAATCTAATAGATAACCAATCCCAAATTAACATCATATCAAATGAAGTTTGATTTTTGAAATAACCAGAATTTGGATTTTTAACTGTTGGATGTCTAATAAAATCATATTCGGCAACTCGTTCATATAATAATGTTGCTTTAAAAATTTGATTTCTTAAAATCCAATTTAAACATTGCAAACCCATAAAAAAACAAGAATCACCATAATCTTTTGGTAATTTAGTTTCTTTATTAATATTTACAATCCAACCAAATTCGTCGTAAGCCATTTTTAAAATTGTTTTAAAATTAAATATAAAAAAATCACTATAAATATGACAATTAATAATAATGATTGAAAAATTGGTATTAATATTATTATAATTGCAATTAGTGGATTAATTAATGTGAATATTCCAAAGAAAAATCCAGCTAATGAATAACAAATATCAGAATATGCTTCATCGGGAGTATTAAATAAAAATTTAAATTCAATTAATTCCCAAACAATTGCTAAAAATAAAATTGCGAAAAAACAGATTATTGAAATTGTAAAAAAATTTAATTTCGTATATGTTTGAAAAATTCTAATTAAAACAATAGTAATGAATGCAGTTGATAATGAGTGCTTATAATTTTCAAAATCAATTTGGTTCAATATATTTTTTATATAACTGCAAATTTTTTTAAATAATTTTTTCATAATTTATTTAATTTTGATTTTATTTTTTTAAAACAATCTTCACAGATTAATATAAAAGAAACTAATCTTTCAGTTTTAATTTCTTCATTGAGTAATACGTTTATATATTCTGATTCTTCAGTTGTAATAATTTTTATAAATGGTTTAAAATTTTCTTCTGTAAATACATTACAACAAATTGAACAATTATATGTTGTAGATTCTTCTATTTTTATAATTTCAAATTTCATAATAGTAAAAAGCCACCCGCTTACTAAAACAATTGTATACTTGACTAAAAATTACTTTATAAAATTTACCTAAAAAATTGTATACAACTGAGCGGGTGGCGATATACATTTTCATTTATATATTTTGCAAATAAGATGGAATTTTTTTACGAGTATGCAATGGATTTAAACCTAATTCTTTTATTTTTAAAGCAAATTGACGAGTTATTTCTGGTATTAATTGTTTTATTTCTTTTAATTGAAATTCACAGTGGGGTTTATCCCAATTATAAGTTTTAAAACCGAATAATTTTGCAGAATCTGAAATAATTTCCCACGGTAAATTTTCAGACCAATCTAATTTATTATTTTTAAAAAATACAAAATCAATTGCTAATCCATAATTATGATAAGATTCGCCTGGTAAAGAATAAGTAATTATAGGTTCATTTGTATAACGACCTTTTAACCATAAATTAAATTGGTCAAAAAATGAGCGATATAAATGATAAACTACAATTTTTAAATTTTCCGGTAATTTTGATTCAATTGCTGCTAATAATGAAATAAATTTTGATTCAATGAATGAATTATATGATTGTTCAGTAATTATTTCAATATTACGATTTTTAATTTTATCAGATTTGATTGGAATTAAATAACTTTGTTGAGATTTTTTAAATTGTGGATATTTTTCAAAAATTTTTTGTTCAAAAATTAAAATTTCTTTTTTTATTTTTTCTAGTTCCATTTTTATATTTTTTTAATTTTTTATTTTTTTGTTTAATTTTAATTTCTGGTAAATTTAATTTTGAAAAAATATTGTTAATTAAATTAAGAATTTTATGAGCATTTTCTACAATTGTTTTATTTTATTTTAATTTGAGATCGAGTTCACAATTTTGTTTTTTCATATATAATAATTTTGATAAAAATTGTTTTTCATCATCAGTTAATTCTGATATATATTTTATATTTTCAGGTATTTCATATTTCATAAAATTTTCCAATTCTTTTTTATTCATTTTTATTTTCTTTTTTAAAATTTTTTAAATAATTTATAAATTTATTTTTTTCATTTTCATTTAAAATAATTTGTATTGAAAAATCAGTAATTATTCCCGGTGTTAAATTATGTTTAATTGATTCATTTTTTAATAGATTTATTAAACAAAAAATATTTGGTATTAATCTTTTTAAAATATCACGTTTTCTCCAAATTACTGTTAAATTTAATTTATTATCAGTTTTAATAAATTTGAGTACTAATAAACAAGGTTTTACACGAGAATTTGGGTCTTTTTGAGGGTCCCATATATTAATTATGTTATTTGTTAATACGTGTTTTAATTGAGAATAACCAAAATATTTTTGAATTCTATTTGCATATGAAAATTCAAATGGTGTTAATTTTGATATATCTGGATTTGTAAAAGACCTAATACTATCTTTGTGATGCCAAGGAAATAATTTTTTATGAGCATTTAATAAATTTTCATCTATTTTTAAATTTGAAATATATAAATACAAATTGTTATGATGTTGGATTGAATTTAAAAATGTTATAAATGAATTTATATTAAACAGTGGATTTTCAAAAATATTTAAGAAATTCTCAAATGCCATAAACAATTTCTTGATTGTTTAGGATGATTTGGTGCAAAAATAATTGATAATATATTTGAATCATAATATTTTTTTAATGATTCGAAAACTTCAAATTCTGATTTTGATAAAACTGGAATAATATCTGATTGTGAAGCAAATGTTCCATATACATTAATAATATTAAAATGTTTTTTCAATTCTTCTTTTAATTCGTCATAAGTCCATTCATATATATGATTTTTTGATTTATTTTTATGATTATAATTGGGAGTTGATATAAAAATTTCCGATTTTGAAGAAGCAATTGATTTTATATTTTTTATGATTTTAATTGCATTTTCTTTTGTATTGTGTTCTAAAACTTCAAAACAAACAATTATATCAAATGGTAAAAATTTATTTAAAATTGATAAATCCATATTTGCAAAATCTGCATTAATAAAATGAATTTTGAAATTTGTTTTTGGTATTACATTTTTTAAAGATTCACGAACATCAATTCCAACGTAATATTTTGGTTTAAATTTATTAGAATATAATGTTTTCGCGAGCATAAAATCACCACAACCAATATCAAGCCAAGTTTGATTTCGTTTAGCATATTTTATTACATGTGTCCATCTAAAACAATGTGCAATATAATCACGATGTATTATACCTCTTTTTTCCGCTTTTTCAATATATAATTGTGTTTTATTTATCATTTTATTTTTTAAGAGCGGGGGCAGGATTTGAACCTGCGACCTTCAGGGTATGAACCTGATGTGCACTCCTGCTGCACCACCCCGCTGTAAATATATAAATCAACTTTTAAATATTGTGGATAAGCAACTTTTTTTTCAAGAACTATAAAATTTCGATAAATTAAATTTTGTAAATAATTATAATATTCATCAAATGATATTGTTTTAATTTCAGGAAATTTCCATCTTTTGGATTTAAAAATTTTATAAATCGGATTTATTTTAAATTTTTTAATTTTTACTAATTTCAAATTATTAATTTCTGGTAAATTATTTGGAATACATAATGTATATCTTTTAAACCAAGATGAATTTAATGGATTATTTAATGAAAAAATATGTGTCATATCAATTCTCTTCATTTTTAAACTCTCTTGAAACTTTTTCAGACATTAAAAATCTATCTTTAATACGATTATATCTAAATTGTAAACGAGTTAATCCTTCTTTTGAAAAATCAGTTATAATTGCAGGATGAAATAATTTAGAATAAAGTTTTTCAATTGGATAATCAATTACTAATTGTTTTGCTAAATTTATAGTTTCTTCATTAGGTAATTTCAAAACAGGTTTTTGCTCAATTACATCAAATCCATAAATTATATAATTTATTTCATCTCCCAATACTTTTAAAATTTGAACAAATGAAATAATTTCATTTAAACTGTAAAAATAAATAAATCCAGGTCTTTTAAATGAAGTTAATCCAGTTAAATTATTTTTTTCATATTCCCAACATTTTAAATAATACAAATTTATTAAATGGTTATCAATTTCACATAATGGACAATCAATATTGAAATTTTTTAAACAAGGATGCCAAATTTTTTGAGGAATTTTAAATAAAACATAACTGTGATATGCAATTGATTTATCGCGATGATAATAAATAGATTCAAATGGATTATCTTTATCTAAAAATAAAAATAAATTTAAATTTGATGCTTTACAATAATTATTAAGATTTTTATATTCAATTTTTACAAGTTGAAATTCTTTTTTAATTTTTAAAAATTCTTGTTCTAATTTTTTAATATTCATAATTAACCTCCTATTAAATTATTTTAAATTTTTATTGATTGAAGAACTTCAGGTAAATCTTTTAAATCTGGGTCTTTTAATGCAATATTTAATAAATCTTCATAAGATTCTATTTGAGACCAAGTTGCATTTAATAATGTATTTGCGATATAATCTAAATCACGAGATACAAACCAATATTTAAAATATGTTTTTGGTAATTTTTTCCAATGTTTATTAATTTTAATTATACGAGTTTCAAATTCAGTTAAAGGTTCAAGCCAATATAATCCATCCATCCAATCAAATGAATATCCTTTCATATAAGCAATAATTTTTAATAAATTATTTCGTCTTGATGGTAATCTTTCTTTTGGTGAGGGAGACATTACTTTGCATAAAAATTCGTAATGTTTGTCATCTTGAGAAACTATAAAATCAATATGTTCACCAGTTTTTAAATAAAATGAATATAAAAATTTACCCCGTTTTACATATTTATTTAAATCTAATTTGTCTAAAAATTCTATTAATCTTAAAGATTCTTTTGGTGATAAAACAATATCTGCATCTTTATCTTTTTGAACATCTGGTAAAGCAAATCCACCGACTATACAATATTCTTTAAGATTTAAATCTTTTAAAATTTCATTTAAACGTTCTCGTGTTATCATTTTAATAATTCTTTTAAAGGTTCTAATTCTTTAATTTTTTCAATTTCTTGTGGCGAAAATATTCTAAAAATTTTTAATGATTTTTTGTGAATAACACAATTAGATAATAAACCGAATCCCGCAGGTATTGGAGATAATACTGGTAAAATTGGATGCGGACCGGAATGAGATGTTTGAGTTGGAAGTTCTATTTCAGATTTTTTGAGCATAATAACTAATTCAAGTAAATTTTCCACATAAAAATAATCTTTATCTTCATTATTTATAACACCTAAAAAATATCGACCACTGTCGTAAAACACAATTATACTTTTCATTTAAATCACCTCATATTCAATTTCAATATTTAAAGTATTATTTAAATCAATTTTTTTCATAATATTTTTTTCAATTGTTTTTAAAATAAAATTTAATTCAGGATTCGTAATATTAAAATTTGTTTTTAAAATTTCAATAAATTCATTTATTTTTGATTTTTCAACCGAAAAAATTGCTTCATCATAAACTAAATTATATAAATAAACTTCAATATTTTTTGATTGTGCTTCTTTTAATGTTGAATAAACACATAAATTTAAAATATTATTTGTTAAACCTTGAATTGTGTGATTATATGCAGAATTAAAAATTCGTCTTAAATAACGTTTAAAATTTTTATCGCGAATTTTTAAAACATTTAAACCCGCAATAGAATTGAAATTACGAGGTCTAAATATTTGAATTTTTTTAAATTTAATAACACAAGTTCGTATAAAATTCAAATAATCATAATATTCTTTGAATAATGTTTTTAATTGTGAAAAAATATTTTGAATTAATAATTCTGAATTTTCATTAGAAAATTCTTTTAAAATTTTTCCACTTCTAAAAATTATACCATAAGGAGTTAATCCATAAAGTGAACCTAAAACTAATTCTTTAATAAAATATCGCTCAGATTTTGACACATCATTTTTGTTAAAAATTTTTTTAAAAATATTAACATATCCATCACCATTATTAAAAAATTTGAATAAGTTTTTATCTTGTGAAATTAATTGAGCAAATCTCACATCTGCTTGTTTTAAATCAACTATAACTAAACGATGATTAGGATAAGGTTTTAAAATTTGAGATTTAAAGTTTGAAATTTTTTGATATTCTGGAAATTTAATTATGTCACCAAGTTTTTTCATTGCAGTTTTTTCATTAGGTAATTGTTGAATACAAGGATTTTGAGATAAAATTCGGCCAGTTGTTGTTTTAAATTCTGAAAATTCAGGATGAATTCGGTATTGTTTATCTGTATATTTATCAAAAACTAAAAAAGTTCGTCTAAAATGAAATAAAAGTTTGTATTTGTAAAATAAATCAATAAATTTAAGTAATTTTTCTTCAGTAATTTTTTCACGAATTTCAAAAAAATGGTTTAATAAATAATCAGTTCTTAAACTAATTTGATTTGATTTGGGAGTTCTAGGTAAAAAATCAATATTTTTGAATTGTTTTAAAAAATTTTGAACTTGTTTTATTGATTGAATGTTATCAATATTGAATTTTTCTTTGAATTCTTTTTTAAATTTTGATAAAGTTTCATCTGCTAATTTTTGAAATTCTTTAAGTTTTTTAATATCAATTGGTATACCTCTAAAATAAATATCAAATGTAATTCTAGATAATTTAATGAAAAAATCTTGAATTTGGGGGTCTAATTTATTTGTTATTAATAAACTACAAACTGCGTCTAAAATTGCATATTGTTTTAATTTTTCATCATTAAAATTATTTTCAATTATTGATTTTTTACCAATTTCCCAAATTTCTTCTGGGTCAATATTGTAAGGATATTGATATAAAAAGAAAGATGCTAAAGTTTTTAATGATGTTTCTTGAATAAATGAATTGTCTTTTGTTATTAAAAAAACTCTTGTATCTAACATTTTTAATTTGTCTATTGGTAATTGATTGTAATAATCTTGAAATTCATAAAATAAATGGGCAAAATCAATTTTTATTCGTGAACCAACAAATATTACATTTTTTTCAATTAATGCTTTAATTAATTTTTGAATTTGTTGTTTGTATTTTGGATAAAAGAAAATATAAACGATTATTTTATTATTTTTAAAATAACTTAAAGTTAACAAAAAAACAATATTTTCCCAAAATCTAATTATTTTTGTTTCTTTGAAATCAGGCGGAAAAAATTCAGTATCTAATGAAATATATTGATTTTCTGAAATTTCAGATAATATTTTTTCAATTTCTGAATCAGTAAATTCTTGATTTAAAAATTCACGAATTTCTAAATTGTAATTTGTGTAATTATAATAAATAACATCATTATCATTTATTATTTTTATTGGAATTTCAGATATTTTTTCTAAAAATCTAAATTTACGAATGAAATTTAAAACTTGAGGAAATGAAAAACTTGCATCTGATGTTATAAAATAAATTATTGAAGGAATTGTTATAATTTCAATATATTTATCTGTTGGTATTAAATTATTTTTTTGGATTTCATAAATTCTTATTTTGCATTTACAAAAACTTGGTGCATCAAATTTTGGATTGAAAATGCGAACAGTTTGTCCAAAACAAACAATTATTCCTTTTAATTCGGATTCAATTTGATGTCTTTTATTGATATATTCTGAAAATTTTGTAGATTTTGGTTTTGCAGGTATAAATTCAACATTTATATTATAATTTTTTATAGCAAATTGTTTATATGCTTTAAACCACCAATCAGGTTTGAGAGTTTCCAAATCTACTAAAAATTTTAAATTTTCCATAATAAATTTTTTGTCAAAATTTTTGAATTTAAATCAATTGATGAAATTATATATTTGTTCAAATTAATATTATTTACATAATTTTTTATGTTGTTAAAAGATAAAGATAATAATTTGTAATTCAATTCAGCAGAATCTAAATTAATTAAATTTTGAATATTTAATTTTTTAATGAACGTTTTAAAATCATCAAAATTAAAATCATTAATTTGATTGAATTCAAGCAAAATATTTTTATTTTTTTCAGAAAAAATTTCTTGTAAAATTTTCGATTTTCTATATGGTATTAAACAACTTGAAATATTATCAGATTTATCACCATTTAAAATTTTAAAAATTTGAAAACAATTTCCTGGATATAAATATCCAATTGATTTTAAAAATCTTTGAGATAAATAAAAACGGTCAGTCTCTTGATTTAAACCAAAAATGAAATTGCGAGTTATTAATTTGGTATTTGGTTTTACTAATTGGACAAAATCATAATCATTTGATATTATTGAAATTTTATAATTTGATAATGAGTGAGTGCAATAAGCAATTAAATCGTCTGCTTCTAAATCATTAAAAAATAAATAATTTATTCCAATTTTTTTTAAAAATTCTATAAATAATTTTTTTGTTTCAAATATAAATTGAAATTTTTGATTTTCAATTTTGATTCTATTTTGTTTATATCGTGGATAAATTTTTAATTTTTGAATAGGTTTACCATCATAAATAAATATAAAATTATTATTTAAATTATTTGATAAATTTTGTAAATAATTTATAACAAATGGCAAAATATTTTCAGATTTTGCAATTTTGGAAGAATAAATAATAAAAATATTTGTAAAATCAACAATAAAAAGATTTTTCATTTTAATAAATTATTATAATAATTGTAAACTTTAAAGAATTATTTTGATAAAACATAACCTAATATAAATCCACCAAAACCAAATAATAAATTTGTTTTCCAATCGATTTTTTGTTTATATTTGAATATTGTTTGATATTGAATAATTGTATCTCTTTGTTTTATTGTATATTCAAAATCTTTTAATAAACCAAAATATTTTATTTTTGCATTTAAATATTTATCATCATAGTTCCAAGTTTTCCAATTGAATTGTCCTGCAAGTTTTGCTTTTTGTAATTCAATTTGTAAACTTTCAATAACAGATAATAAATTACGTTGTAAAAATGTATCTTGAATAATAACAACTTTTTCACGAATTTCGGGAATTACAACTGGAATTTTAAAAGTTTTTATTTCAGTTTGTTTAGGAAAAAAAATTTCAGAGAAAATTATACCGAGTAAAATACCTATTATAAGTCCATAAATTATTAATAAAATTTTTCTTTTCATTTTTTCAACCTTCTATATATTATTTGTTTCATAATTGAATAATATTGATGTTTTTTTGAGTTAAATGAATTTCATTAATTCTGTGAGTTATTATAAAAATTTGTTTATTAGAATTGTATTTTAATACAAAATAATTGATTATTTTTTTGAAATTTGCAGTATCTAAATGGTCAAATATTTCATCAAAAATATAAAATGGAGAAGATATTTCACCAAATAAATTTAAAATTAAAAACATTAAAGTTAAATTAACTTTTATTTTTTCAGATGTTGATAAATTTTCAAATTGAATTTTTTTATTATTACGAATAAGATATAAAATTAAATTAGTCGCAGGTTCAACTTCAATTAAAAATAAATCATCAAATAAATCTTGAGTTATTTTATAAATTAATGATTGATTTGAATTTATAATTTTTGAAAATATTGTTGATTGAATGATTGAATAATTTTTGTTTAAATAATTTAATATACGGATTTTTTCAGAAATTTTTGTTAATAAATTGTTTAATTCAGCTAATAATTGAGATAATTGTTGTGGATTTTCTTTTTCAATTAATTTTTGATATTCTAATTGTTTATTTAATTCAGTTAATTCCGAATTTAATTCAGAAATTTTTGATTCTAATTCAGATTTAATTGATAAATATTCATTTTGTTTTTGAATTAAATTATTATAATCGGATTTTATATTATCAGTATTGGAAATCGGACATTTTTGATGAAAAATGGGACAAGTTGAATTTTTTAAAATAATGTCATAATTTGATAATTGTTGTTTGATTTCTGCTAATTGATAAATTACTTGATTCAAATTTTGTTTAAAATGTTGTAATTCATTATTGAGTTTTTCATAATCAATTTGAGTAATTTTTTTGTTAATATTAAATGATTTTAAAATTTCTAATTTACCTTCAATATTTGAAATTTGATTATTAATTTTAATTGTTTCATTTTCATATTTTTTAATGAGGTCTAATAATTTTAATTTTGTTTCTTGTAAAATTGAAAATATTTGTTGAAATAATTCATAAAATGAAATTTCAGAACTACTAGTTTTAAAATAAGAATATTTAAGTAAATATTTGTAATTTAAAAATTCTGGATTTAAACCAAATAAATTTGCCAATACATTGTTTAATTCTTTTTGATTTGGAATTTGCATTAATTGATTATTTTTATAAAATTGAAATTCAGTTGGTCTAATTTCGTTTCTAATTCTAATTCGTTTTAATGAAAATAAATTGTTTTTTATATAAAAATCTAATTGAGTTTGTAAATAATTTTTATTTATTGTTATCAATTCATTAATGTATTTATCAATTCGCGGACATTGATTTGTTAATGTAAATAATATTGCATCAGCAATTGATGTTTTACCAGACCCATTTGGACCAATAATAAAATTGATTTTATCAAATGTAAATTCAGCATTTTCAAAACAAGTAAAATTTGTTAATTTTAATTTTTTAATCATAATAATTCCTTCAAAATTTCTGATTTAATTTCTTTTGTTGTATTTAATTTATCAATAAAATCTGAAAAAATTTGTTTCATAGTTTCTTTAATTTGTTTATTTTCTAAAATAAAATCTTCTGTTATATCTAAATTAATTTTTTCTTCAATAAATTTGATTCGATGAATATAATTTAAATTATTAAAATAATTTTGAATTTTATTGTAAAGTGATTGTTTTAAATTGAATTCAATTATAAGTGGATATGATTTTTCTAAAAATTTGAAAAATGATTTATAATTATGTTGAGTTAAAAAAATTTGAACAAAAATTAATTTATTTTTTAAATTTATTCGTTTTATTGAATTAGATTTTAAAATTGCAAATCCATAATTCCACGGATTTTTTATAATTGATTTTAATTTATTAACGGAATTTACACGATAAGCATCGCGAAAATTCATTGGAAAAATTGACCCAACATAAAAGCAATTTTTTGAATTTAATTTATATGGATTATGATAATGTCCATTTATTATTTTTGAATTTGTAGATTTTTTTATATCATTATGAGTTATTATAAATTTTGATTTAATTGAATTTAAATTGGTATTCCAACCAGCTAAAACAATATTATTGTTAAGTTGATAAATTTGTTCAATATCAATCAAAGTTAAATTGTGTTTTAAATTGTTGTAAAATTCATAAATTATACTTTTTCTTTCTTTAAAATAAATATCATGATTTCCAATTATAATATAAACTTTATTTGATTTTGTAATTTGTTTCAATAAATTGTAAAAATTTATAATTTTTGATAAATCAAATTGAATTGGATAAGGTTCAATTAAATCACCAAGAAAAATTATTGTTGAATTTTTAATTTTTGATAAATGAGTAAATAAATTATTGATTGTTTGATAATAATAATTATTGAAAAAATCAAGATGATTTTGAATAAAAATTGAACGATAATTTAAATGAATATCACCGACTAAATAAATCATAATTTTAATGTATTTGCGAATTTTGTTAAAAAATCAGTTTTTAATTGAAAAACTTCGATATTAAATTTTTTTAAATATTGAATTGGTGATAAATCACGATATGGTTCAAAATAATAAATAACTGAAAATCCAGATTGAATGATTGCTTTTGCACAATATAAACAAGGTGAAGTTGTTGTAAACATTATTTTTTCGGAGTCTTTGACTTGAACTTTTAATAATGCATTTATTTCAGCGTGTAAACAACCACAATTACCAGAAATACCATTACATACATCATGACTTTCTTTATGAACTGGACCATTATATCCAAATGAGTAAATATTACGCAAGTCTTTTGGTGCAATTACAACTCCAACTTGATTAACTTTGCAAATACTTCGAGATTTAACAATTAATGCAATTGCCATAAATAATTCTTCAAGTGTAATTCTAATATTTTGATTTAATTCGTTCATCATTTTTTAATGCTTTTTTAAAATACAAATCTTCAATTTTATTTAAATCAATAAATTTTGAAATTAATAAAAATAAATATTCCCAAACAATTAAAAAACTTTTTTCGAATTCTTCTAATTGATTTTTATTTAATTGAATTGGAGTTTGTTTCCAAGGTTTATTTTTTAAATAATTATCTGCAATTTCAGTTAATTTTAAAATTATTCGAAATACTAAATATTCAATTGATTTAGGTATTTTATATATATTCGGATTGAAATTTTTAAATTTTTCATTAATTGATTTTTCTAAATTTTTAAAATAAGTTGATAAATAAATTGTTGTTTCAGTTAAAAAATGAATAACATCAGATAATTCTTCTAAAACTTCATCTGAAATTTTAGTTTTTTCATATTGAATATAAAATTCACCCAATTCTTCAGTTATTCTCCAAAAATAATCTTTTAGTTTATATTGAGATAAATGTGAATTTGGGTCAAAAATTTCAACAATAGGAATATTATTTTGTTGTTCAATAATTCTGTATTTTTGCATTAATTCAGATTGTTTTTTAAATATTTTTGTCAACATATTTTGCAAATTTTTCAGCTAATTTTTCTAAAAATTCAAAATTATCATTTAAGTTTTTAATATAATATAAAAATTTATGTGGAATCCAACTTAATGAATATGCTTTTTTAAATAATTCAATTTCTTTAATTATTAAATTTAATTGATTTTGAGATAATGCATAATTATCTTTGCGAATATTTATAAATTCATTCAATACAGAATTTGCTGGCAATAAAACAATTAAACAGCAATTTAATAAAAAATCTAAATTATCGCGTTCAAGTTCAAATACATAATTTGCTAAATTTTCAGAATAATTACGATAAAGTTGTCCATAAACAAATTCACCAATATGAGAACGATTGCAAACATAAATATAATCTGATGGTAAAGATTTTAAAATTTTAAAAAATTTTGAATAATAAAAAATATGACCTAATTGTTCTACAAAATAATTAGAAAAATGAATTTCTAATGGAATTTTGCCTGATTTAATTAAATAAGACATTAATCTTTTAATAAATTCTGATTTTCCAATTTGGTCAATTCCTTCAATTATTATGCATTTCATTTTAATAATTTATTACTATAATAATTACAAACATTATTTCTTTGAAGATAATCTAATAATTTTTTATTTGTTGGAATAATTTTTTCGCGATAATGTTTGAATATAATTAAATTTGTTAAAAATGATAATGTGAATTCATTTGTGAATTGGTTGAAAATTTCATCAATTATTGAATCAGAATAATTTTCTCGGATTGTTGTTTCATAATATAAAATTTTATTGAAATTATTTGTAAATTCGGAAGTCATTTTTGGCCACGGTAAAAAATAAGATTTTGAATTAATAATTTTTTCTGCTTTTGTTTTTAAATTATCATATAAATGTAAACTTCCAGTAATATGATAATAAGTTCCAACATCAATTTCTAATTTTGTTGCAATAAATTCTTGTAATAAAGTAAAAACTTGAATATCATAAGTTGTACCATAAATAATATCGTTTGAACGCATATAAACAATTAAATCTAATTTATTGTTTCTAATAAAAAATTGGAGTGAAATAGTGCAAGGAATATCTTTTGATTGAACAAATAAATCTTGATTTCCGTTATAAATTGTCATAACTGCTTGTCGTGTATCTTTATCAGATTTTAATTTATAAATAATTTGGGGAATTTGATTAATTAATCTTGGGCCATATGCACCATAAAAAATAAAATTGTTGTCAGTGTAATTTATCATTTTTTTATTGTAATATAAAATGTAGTCTACAGAATTTTTTCCAGACATTAAACTTAAAAATTCAGCTAATCCAAATGTAAATAATAAATTTCTTGCTTCATTTGTTAATGTTCTATTTAAAATATTTCTAAGAATAATTGTTGCAGGAGAAATTTCATAACATTTTAAATTGCGGGGATAAACAATTGATGAATTTAATAAATCTTTTAAAATTGTTGGATAAATTTCATCTATATGATAACAATCATAAATTTTCATAATTTCAATTCTTGTTCAAGATATTTACTGTAAAATTTTATACATTGAAGATAATTTTTGTATTGATATAAATAAGATGCAGGATGTTTAATAAAAATTAAATTTTTGATATTAATTTTATCTGATAAAAAATTAATTGTATTAAATGCAATTTTACCACAACAAATAATTATTCCATTTGATTGATTAATTTCTGAAATTAATAAATTTTTAATACAGTATAAATCATTAATTTTTTTCTGAGAAAATGTTAATTGATTTAATGGTGGATTACATTTTAAAACATTTGTTATATAAAAATCGATATCTGGATTAAATCCTAAATTAAATAATGATTGACGTAAAAGCATTCCTGATTTATCACGATAAAATGGAATTCCAGTAATAGCACAGCCTTTATAACCAGGTGCTTCACCAATTATTATTGGTTTATTTTTAAATCCTTTTCCATATGTTATTTGATTTAATAATTTTAATTGATTGCGATGATATTCACAAGGTGAATTACATTTAAATTTATTTGGAGGAAAATCTTTACGATAAATTGTTAAAGCGTATTCATTTTTGAAATCAAGTAAAAATGGTTGATAAATTATTTTATTTTTATTATATTTTTGTTTAATAATTTCAATGTCATAGTATAAATCATCTTCATTATTATAATTGTTTTTATTCACAGCAAAATATATTTTTTTAGGAATCTCAAATGATTCAGATAAAATTTGTTTATCTGTTAAAATTATAATATCCATTTGTAAATAATTTTATAAATTTGTATCATTTTTATCAACTGAAAATATATTTTTTAATACATTTGGAAAATAATTTTTGAAAATTTTATTTTTATTATAAATTGAATCAATGATTTCTTTAATTGAAACATTATGTTTTAATAATAAATTGATTAAAGATGCGAAAGATTGAAGAATATAATCAGCATTACTTCCAGATTTTTTTGTATGAATTATAATTTCAGATATTTTATTATTATCGTCATAAATTACAGATATGAATATTGTACCAAAATTTTCTGTTGAAAGTTTATAAGTATAATTATGATTTTTTTTCATTTTATTTTAACTCTAAGTTTATAACGTCCTTGGTCTTTATGAATTCTTATTTTAAATGTATGTAATTTTCTTTGTTTTTTTAATTTACGAATCAAATTTGCTTTTTTCTTTAATAAACGTTGATATTGTTTTATTACTTTTCTTTTGAGCCAATTTTCAGCATTTTCGTGAAAAAAAAGTTCTTGTCTAATTTGTTTTGTTAATTTTTTTAATTTAGCTAATTTTTCATTAAGATTTTCAGACATAAATACCTCCTTTCAATAAATTTATTTGAGAAATATATTCTTTGAAGAATTAAAGTTTTTCAAGAATTTCTTCAGCATAATCTAATAAAACTTTTAAAATTTGAACAACATCTTCGGGAGTATTTGTAAATTTTGCCTCAATTTTAAAACTTGCTGGTTTACGTGATTTTTTTTCAATTGCATTAATAAAATTTTCAATTGCAGTATCAATATCATCAATTTCATCAACATCATCATAAATAAAATTAATATTAAATCTTAATAAACCTTCTCCTGAAATATTAAAAATTTGATTATTATTGTAATAAAAATTAATACCAATAGTTCCAGATTCTAATGTTTTTGTTTTTTTTGCAAATGCTGGCCAAAAAACAACATAATTTGGAGATTTATATTCACCAGCACAAATCTTAAATCTATCTGAATCGTAAAATAAATAAAAATCAGAAACAGTTAAATCATTAATAAAACTAAACGATGGTTCTAATTTTGTTTGTAAATATTTATCAGGAACATATAATACATAAATTGTATTATATTGTTTTTCAGATATAACTGAACAAATTAAAAAATTTTGAGTAAAATAATCATAAATTTCATTACACATTGATTTAAAATTCTCTACAAATTCAGTAGAAATATCAATTAAATTTGGAATATCAAATCTTAAAATTTGATTTAAATCTTCTTTAAAAAGTTTAATATATTCACTAATAAATTTTGAAAGATAATTTCGAAATTCACGAATAAATAAGCGAGATTTTTCGTGTGCTTTTGTTAATTCATATGAAATTTGTTGATTATAAATTGGTTTATTTAAATATTTTAATTGAAAAGGTACACCACCAATTATTAAATCATAAGTTGCTTGAGGATTATCGGGAAATTTAACAAAACCTAAAAAATCTTCAAGAAACATTTTCATATAACATTCAAATAAAAATCCTGCAATTTTAGATGGAAATCTTGCTATTAATTCATAAAGTTTTAAATATTTTTTAAAATCATAAATTTCAAATTCAGGTTTAAATTCAATTTGTTCAAATAATTTCTGGAAATTCTTCAAAAGAGAGTGCATTTTTTAAAATAAAATTAAAAATATAATTATAAAAATCAATGTCAAAAAAATCATAAAATTTAAAATATTGTTGATGAAATTTATCAAAATCAGTAAATTTGAAATCTACAGTTGGAGTTTTAATCCAATTATTTTGATTCAATTTTAAATCAAGTGGAATTTCTATATAAATTTTTTTTAATTGAGATTTTGGAGTATAAAATTTATTACGATATTTCATAGACTTAATGGTTTAATATATGGTACAGCAATTAAATGTGAATAATTTTTATCACGTATAATTATAATTTCTGTAAGTAAACGATTATAAATTTCTTGAGAATTAAATGGAATTTTAAACATTGCAAATAAACTGAATAATGTATTGAAATTGATAAATTTTAAAATTACAGGCATTCCATAAAATAATTGATTAATAATTCCTGGAATTTCTTTTGAAGATATAACTTGATTTTTTTCTATTAATTTATTTATTTCTTCGATAGATTCAACAATATAATAAGATTTTCTCATATATAAATTATCAAAATAATGAATAGATTGAAGAATTATTATAATTCAAGAGGTATTATTTCAAACCATTGAAATTGAAATGTTGCAGAATAAGTAATTAATGAACCGGCTCCATATGATAAAGAAACACTTGAAACTGACTGGGGAAATATTTTTACAAATTTAATAATTCTAAATGGAATAAATGAATGTGTTAATAAAAATAAATAACCATCTGACATGTATTCATCTATTGAACCGGTTTTATAACTTGAAAATGCATCAGGTTGAGGAATAATTTCAACTGCTTTTCTCATCCATTCTAATAAAATCCAATAAGGGTCTAACGGATTCATAAAACCTCTGAAAGAAAATGAAACACTATGTGGAACTGTTGATTGAGCATTATGATAAATAAATGAATATTGAAACCAGTTATCGGTAACAGTTCCTATTGAATATCCAGGAATATTTGCACTTCTTGTTGATAAAACTAAAGTGCTACTTGATGCTATACTTGATGCTATTTTGGGTGGTAAATATAACACAAATTTATTATTTAATGCTTGATGCCAAGGAATTCCATCAGTAATAAAATCAGGAATTCCAGGTATGTTTGGAATATTAAGTGCCATATTTATTCTACCTTGTTTTCATTTATATTATTTGCATTTATTTTTTGATTTGTTTCGTGCAAAATTTCAGTATTTAATTTATCTAATAATTCAAATAAAACTTGTTTTTGAGATTTTTTATTTTCTTTTTCTTGAGATAAAATTTTATGTTTGATTTCTAAATAATCTTTTATTAATCGTTTTATTGATAAATAATCATTAATTGGAATAAATCCGGTTATTATTTTTGTTGTTTGAAGTGCCTCATAAATTTTTTGTTTAATTTTTTCAGCAAGTTCGCGTAATTCTTCAATTTCTTTATTAATTTCTTCTATCATTTTTAAAGTGGTTGTCTATATTTTTGAGTTTCTAAAATTGTCTTTTTAAAATCAATAAATTCATCCGACAATTTTTTAATATTATCACTAATAAAATTTAATTGAGCAGTATTTTCAACTAAAGGTATTAAATATGGTAATAATGAATCTAAATTAACAGAAATATTAATTTGTGGAGCAAATTTTAATTTTCTTTCAGTTGGAATTGTTATAGTTGAAAATGGAAATTTAATTAATTCATATAATTTTGATAATAAAAATGTGGGAATTGTTAATTTTGGAATTTCGGGAATAATTTTAATAAAAGTTGTTATAATATTGTTGATTGTTTTTATTAAATTTTTAAATGTTGAAAATATTAATTTAACAGTAGATTTTAATTGTTCACCAACTAAATTAAGTGATTTTTTTGATAATGAAAAATATGAAGAAATTAATGCTAAAATTCCTGGATTTTTACCAATTATTTTTTTTGCAATATTTACAATTAATTGAAATGGTTTAGATATTAATTTAAATGGAGAAAATAATATATTAATTGCTTTTTTAATTAATTGTCCGATATAATTTATAAATTTTTTAGATAATTCAAATAAATTTTGAATGAAAGCAATAATTCCTGGATTTTTACCAATAATTTTTTTAATTAAATTTACAATTGATTTAAATAAATTTATAATAAATAAAAATGGACTAAATATTGTGCGAACAATTATAAATAATTTATTACTAATAGATTTAATAATTTCTGAAATTTTTGAAAATATATTTTTAATAAATGACAAAATACTATCAATTTGTTTTTTGAATTTACTATAAATAAATTTGAAACCTAAATAAATTGGAATAAATGGAGAAAATAAAATTGTTAAAATCCATTTGAAAACTGTTAAAATTGGAGTTTTTGTAAATTTATCAATAAATTCTTTTGGTGCTCTGAATAATTGACTAATACCACGAACAACTGAATTAACAGCATTAGATATATCTTGGAAAAATGAAAATGCAATTTTTGCTAATCTTTCTCCACCAATAAATCCTAAGAAAAATCCAAGTAATCCACCAACTAAACCACCTAATACTGTCCCAACTCCTGGAATAAGTGAACCTATTGCTGCACCAAGTCCACCTAATTTTAAAGCATTATTAATTGCATTTAAAAATCCTCTACCCCGGCCAGCTAATGCAGCTGAAAAAGTATTTAATGCAGTTGGAATTCCTTCAAATGGTTTTCTAACTGTATCAATAACATCTTTTATTGTTTCAAATAATGTAAAAATTACTCCAATAATTGGAATTCGTTTGATTGGACCAACAAATATTCTAAAAAATTTAAAAACATTTGCTAATCTTAAAGGAATTCTTTTTATAGTTTCTATTGTAATTCCTGTTATAATTTTTTTAACAGATTCTGATATTAATGGAGATAATTTTAAAATTCCAGTCCACATAAGTTTGAATATATTTTTTAATAAAAATCGTGTTATTACAAATAAAAATCTGATTAATTGTCTTGGAAATAATAAAAATGCACCCAATCCAGTTAAAAATACAAATGGTGCTACTTTTTCTCCAACAATTCTACTAATAAACCGATAAATATTACTTAAAAATCTTAAAATTTGAGGTAAAAATAATCCAATTAAAACACCAATCCAAAAATGAAAACCACCCAATGATTCTATTATAGATTTAAATCCAGATTTAATAGCAAAAGTTGTTTTATAAATTGCAGATTCTATTTTTATTAAAAATTTTGTTTGTTTTTGAAACCAATCTTGTATTGATTTTATTAAATTAACTGTTATTTTTTCTTGTGTTTTAATTCGTTCTTCTATTATATCTGATTTTGATAAAGATTTTGATAATATAGTTTTTAAAATATTTGCTTTAATTTTTTCATATTCAACAAGTTTTTCAATAATTGCAGTATATTTATCAGTATCAATTTTTGTGGTTTTATTAATTAAATCTTGAATAGTAAATTTTGGCAAAGATTCAGAAATTTTATCAAGACTTTCAATAATTTTTTCAGTTTCAGTAGGCAATTTATGTCTTTTTTTTAAATAATCGGTTTCTTTATAATATTTACCGACAATTTCAATATAATCAAATATTTCAGAAAATCTTTCAAAAAATTTTGGAAATTCTTCAACTCGTTGAATTTCTTCAAATGTTGTTTCAAATTTTTTGAATGTTTCAAGAATTTTTGATATATTTGAATTTAATTCTTGTAAAATTTTATTTGTTTCTGTTAAATCTGCAAGCATTTTATGTAATTATAATATTCACTTTTAATTTGTAATCCATTTTTAATTTCAATTATAATTGGTTCAATAATATCATTTGTTTTCAAAAAATCAAACAAATCATTTCCATAATATTTTTTAAATAAAACTAAATTACAATCAATAAATTTGTCATAATTCTGAATAAAATAAAAAATATTATCTTTGTCAGGTATAATATAGAATTTTTTATTAGGATAATTAAATTTTAATAAATCAAAAATTCTTTTTGTGTTTGATTTACCTAATGTTGCATAAAATGAACAATCTAATAATTGTAATAATTCACCAGCTATTACAGAAAAAGGACTTTCTACTAATGCAATATTATTTTTATCAGATAAATTAAAATAATATGAATTGATTGTTAAATATTTTGGTTTTGCATTTGGAAATAAATTGCGAGCTTGAATTGGTTTATAATCGTACATAAAAAATAAAAAATGGTCAACTAATTTGAATTTGTCAGGATTTTTTGCAATTAAATTTAAAATTTTTGATTGATATTCAGGTAAAATTTTTTTATGTTTAAAAAAATTAGTTAAAAATTTATTATTTAATTGTCCGGGTTTTTCAAAAATTTGCATAATATTATTAATTGAATTTTTTTGTTTTTTAGATGGAATTTGAATTGGAATATAATTTAATGGTTTATTTGATAAAAATTGAATTAATTTTTTAATATTTCCAGAAGTATTACATCTAAAACAATGAAATGCATTTAATTTAAAATTTATACCTAAATGTTGTTTTTTATCATCGCAAAAAGGACACTGAATATAATATTGTTCATCTGATTTTTGAATTGGATTGTATTTCATTAAAATTATTTTATATTTATTCAGCATAATAAAGTATATAATCTGACCAAATTTTAATTAATTTTGGTTTATAAATATCAACTATAACTTCTTCAATAGAATTATAATTAGAATTTAATTCTTTGTTGATGATATCTAATAAATTTGACGGAAATTTTTCTTTATTTTCATCAATAACATCTTTAACAAAAAAATTTAATAATTCATCAAATGATTTAATTTGTAATTCTTGAATATAATTATAAATTTTTGGTGAATTTCGTGGACTAAATAAATCAGTTTTAAAATATTCTGAAGCTAATTTTCGTTTTTTAAGTGTAAGTGATTCAGTTTCACCCCAAATTTCTTTTCGTAATTCTGAAAATGTTTGGGGGACAATTTTAATAAATTCACCAGTTATTAATTCAATAACTAAACCTTCTATATAATTTGCACCAAATGCAGATTTTAAATTTTCTCTTACTAATAATCCAAATTCATCTTCTAATTCAATTCCTTCATTTGCTTTACAATAAGATAATAGCTCAAGACAATATTGTCGGTCATAAATATTTTTATAATAAGTTTTAAATGGTAAAATTTTATTTAATTCAGAAATTATATCTGATTTTTCAGGTGGATATAAATAAACTAAAAATGGTGATAAATCATATTTAATAACTGCGGGCGGATTTCTTTCATTAACATATTCAAAAATATAATGAGAATCAAAAGGAATTATTTGATTTAATTGGTCCCAATAATTTAAAAAAATATGAAGATTTAGTGTTTTTAAAAATTCAATTTCTAATTGGGCAATTTCATAAGTAATTGGTGCAGAATTTTTTGTTTTAATGAATAATTTATTTTCAATTTTACCTAAATGAAATTGTATACCGTCAACTTTTTCAGAAAATTCTTTTGCATTATAAAATAAATCTTTTTTAGTCAAATTTGTTTGTGATAAATGATATATTTTTGGAAATTTAATCATTTTTCCCAATTTTTTTCAAATTTTACGTTTCTGTCAAGTAATTGTAATTTTTCATTATATAAATATGGACACCAAATTTCAAAATTTGCTTTAATTGTATATTCGGGATATTCTTTACGAGCATAATCTTGAGTTATAT
>Ga0105156_1000013_pt1 | contig 23789 bp, 25 predicted proteins | sample SSWtaG_3_FD_89673 | JGI IMG/M metagenome (GOLD analysis project Ga0105156, IMG submission 89673) | Hot spring microbial communities from Sandy's Spring West, USA to study Microbial Dark Matter (Phase II) - SSWTFFsm_matched | ecosystem: Environmental > Aquatic > Thermal springs > Hot (42-90C) ...
GTCAAGACCGCGAAGTACTGCCACAAGCTCCTCGCCAGCCCGGCCCTCTCTATCTCCTCCCTGACTATCTTGTCCGCCCGCCTTACTATCCTCAACTTCTCCTCCGTCACCTCTCCTATCACCCTGACCGCCAGCCCAGGGCCCGGGAATGGCTGGCGGTACACGATCTCGTCGGGCAACCCCAGCCTTTTGGCTATCTCCCTCACCTCGTCCTTGTAAAGGTCCCTCAGAGGCTCCACGACCTTCTTGAACTCCATCTTCGACGGTAGCCCGGCCACGTTGTGGTGCGTTTTTATCTTGTCCGAGAACCTCCTAAAACCGGATTCGATCCTGTCCGGGTATATCGTGCCTTGGAGGAGGTACTCCGCGCCCACCTTTCTAGCCACCTCTTCGAAGACCCTCACGAACTCCTCCCCTATGATCTTCCTCTTCTGCTCGGGGTCCGTGACGCCCTCCAGCTTGTCGAGGAACCTCTTCCTGGCGTCCACGAATATGAAGTTCTTTATGGCCTTGCCGAAGTACTCCCTTATCTGCTCCGGCTCTCCCTCCCTCATGAAGCCGTGGTCCACGAACACTGCATAGAGCCTATCGCCTATCGCCCGAGCCGCCAACACGGCCGTAGTGCTCGAGTCTATGCCTCCGCTAAGTGCTATGACGGCCCTCCCGTCGCCCACCTCCCTCCTTATCTCCTCCACCGCCCTCTCTATGAAATCCTCCATCACCCACTCGGGCTTGCACTTGCACACCTTGAACACGAAGTTCTCGAGGACCTTCATGCCCTTATCGGTGTGCACGACCTCCGGGTGCCACTGGACCCCGTAAATTGGCTTCTCCTCGTGCTTGAAGGCCGCTACTGGGCAGAGGTCTGTGCGGGCTAGGACGTGGAAGTCGCTAGGAAGGCTGGTGACGGTGTCCGAGTGACTCATCCAAACCCTCTCGACCCTGTCGAGGCCTTCAAGTATGTCGTCGAAGTCCTCTATGTAAACGTAGGTCGTGCCGTACTCCCCCTTCCCCAAGCTCTCGACCTTGCCGCCGAGCGCATGGGCCAAGAGTTGATGGCCATAGCATATCCCCAGTATCGGAACGCCCAGTTCCATGAGCCTGGAGTCGAGTTTAGGGGAGTACTCCGAGAGGACGCTCATCGGGCCGCCGGATAGTATCAGCCCCTTGACGTTGACGTCTGGCGGTAGCGACCTTATCTCCTCGTACGCCTCGTCACCGTGAACTACCTCCGAGTAAACCTTGCACTCCCTCACCCTCCTTGCTATAAGGTGTGCGTACTGGCCCCCGTAATCGACGACTACTATGCAGTCCATCATTTCACCGGGTTTTCATCTTTAAGGTCTCGAGCCGGTACTTTAGGTTTGTCCGGTGCCAGCTTAAAGCAATCGCCCGAGGTATTGATCGTTGAACAAACATCTGAGAAGTGCCCTTGCAATCTAAAATTTTGTTCAGAATGCTCCTCGAAAAATCGAACTTTTGTATCAAGGGTTATCATTCTCTACTCTTCGAACGTCTAGGAGAGCAAAGCTTAAATGACCTCTGCTGTGCTCAAATGGGCTGTTTGGGGGCACGAGAATTGCCCTACAAGAGGAGGCCCGATGGAGGTTACGAGCCCGTCACGATGAGCCCGTCAGCCGTCTTGGAGCGGCTAGACAAGGACTGCGTGAAGTTCGTGGCCTTGCAATTTACGGGGCTCAGCGGCAAGTTCCACCAGACCCTAGTGCCTAGGAGGGTTATTGAGGAGGAGATAATCGACGAGGGCTTGGCAAGGCTCGATGGGTCGTCCATAAGGGGCTTCGCTGAAGTTCAGGACTCGGACTTGGTGCTCAAGCCAGATCCCAACACTTACGCGATAATGCCTTGGTCAGGCGAGGGCTCGAAGACCGCTCGCCTCATATGTGACGTGTACTGGGGCTTTGGCCGCGGGAGGCTCGAGAGGGACCCCAGGTTCATTGCGCAGAGGGCCGAGGAGTACTTAAAGTCCAACGGCTTCACGACCTCCTACTGGGGTCCCGAAGTAGAGTTCTTCGTGTTCGAAAAGGTCGCTTGGGACGCTCTCAGCCCCTACAAGGGCCAGTCGTACTACATATCGTCTAGGGAGGCCTCGTGGAACTCCGAGGCCCAGGCCGGGTACCCCATAAGGTTCAAGGACGGCTACTTCGCGCCTCCTCCTCAAGACACCTTGCTTAGCTTGAGGAACGAGTGCGTGAAAATCCTAGAGGAGTACTTCGGGATTTTGTGCGACGCCCACCACCACGAGGTCGCAACAGCGGGGCAGTGCGAGATAATCATGCACAGGGACACGCTAATCAACATGGCCGATAGCGTGATGACTTACAAGCTGGTGGTGAAGAACGTCGCTAAGTCGATGAATCTCACAGCGACCTTCATGCCGAAGCCTATATTCGGCGATAACGCCTCGGGGATGCACGTGAACGTGAGCCTCTGGAGGGACGATGAGAACGCCTTCTACGACCCCAACGACAGCTACGCCGAGCTGAGCCAGGTCGGGAGATACTTCATCGGTGGCCTCATGGAGCACGCCAGGTCTCTGGCTGCGATAACCAATCCTACGACGAACTCGTACAAGAGGCTCGTGCCGGGCTACGAGGCCCCCGTGTACGTGGCTTGGAGCAGGGCCAATAGATCCGCTTGCATAAGGGTCCCGGCCTACCACAAAGGAAGCTCCAGAGCCGCTAAGAGCAAGAGGATCGAGTACAGGCCTCCGGATCCTTCAGCAAACCCGTACCTGTGCTTCGCAGCTATATTGGCCGCGGGGCTGGATGGGATAAGGAAGAAGATAGACCCCGGAGACCCGGTGGACGAGAACATCTACCTGCTGACACCCGAGAAGAGGAGGGCGTTGGGCATCAGGGAGTTGCCGGGTAGCCTCAAGGAGGCAGTCGAGGAGTTGCGGTCGGACATGGAGTACTTAAGGCCGATATTCACCAGCGAAGCTCTCGAAAAGTACGTGGAGATGATCATGGAGGGGTACGTTCAGGTAATGATAAGGCCGCACCCCTACGAGTTCTTTCTGTACTTCGACGTCTAATTCCACTTACTAAGTCCTCGCGTAGCGGGCACGCCCGGCCCCGAGCGGAGCGGCGTCACCTTACCCTGCTGAGAAGGACCTTCAACATCTTCTTCCCATCACAGAGGACGCCGTTCCTCTCGACTCTCAAGACCCTGTACTTCTCTCCCTCCTTCACATAAGGGCTTTGGCATACGTCCCACAAGGCGCAACTGGTGTTCTTGCACTTCCTCCTCCTGAAGGTCACTATGGCGTCCTCTACGGCCATCTTGGCGTCGAGCAAGGCCTCCACCTCGGCCTCGACGACCTTGGCCACCACGACCCATCCCTCTCTTAGGGGGCACCTGTGCCTTTTCTTCAAGACCTCGACCACCTTGTACACGGTGTTCGGCTCCAGCTTCGCCGCGCAGACCTCCCTCAGCTTGCAGTTAGCGCAGACCTCGGACGCCCCTTGGAAGACGAACTTGAAGCCTGGCTTCGCCTGGAGCTCTCCGACTAGCGTCACTATGGGCTCCACGCCCACCACGCCACCCATAAAAACTTTCACGAAAACAACATCACTCTATTACTTCGGTCACCCTGGCCAGCTTCTCGGCGGCCTCCCACGTCAAGCCCGTGTCCCCCAATATCGTGTACCTGGGCCTGATCCTGTGCGCTTCCACCAGAGCTCTTATTATGAACTCGTCCTCTATGCCGAGCTCCTTCGCTGTCGTCGGGGCGCCTATGACCTTGAGCACCTTCTTGATCTTCCTCCAGTCGATGCCGTGGAGGTAGGCCATCATTATAGTCCCCACGCCGCACTGCTCGCCGTGGAGGGCGGGCGTGGGGGCTATCGTGTCTAGGGCGTGCGAGAATAGGTGCTCCGAGCCGGAGCACGGCCTCGACGACCCCGCTATGCACATGGCCACTCCGCAGGAGACCAGCGCCTCGATGACCACCCTGACCCCCTCCTCCTTGTGCGCTCCTATGAGCCTCGCGTTCTTCATCACAAGCCTCGCCGACATCTCCGCCAGAGATGCCGCGTACTCGCCGTAGTACTCGTTCTTCAGCATGTGAGCGAGCCTCCAGTCCCTAACGGCCGTGAGCTTGGCCAGCACGTCCCCGCAGCCGCTGGCCAAGAGCCTGTGGGGGGCATTGATAATGACGCTAACGTCGGCTATTATCGCCATGGGGGGCTTGGCTTTGATCGAGTAGGGCGTCTTGAGGATTTTGAGGGACACCATTGGCGAGGCTATGCCGTCGTGGGATGCGGCCGTAGGGACGCTGATGAACGGGACTCCCAGCCTAAAGGCCGCGTACTTGCCCAAGTCTATCGTCGTGCCGCCGCCCACCGAGACCACGAAGTCCGGCTTTGCTTCGAAGACCCGCTTCAACAGCCCCTCCTCATCTTTGTCGCCATCATCGACGACGTCGAATCCACAGGCCGTTAGGGAGTCCAGCGCGTCCTTTGCGGCTAGGTTGTACCCAGTCCTGCCGAGGAGGACGTAAGCCTTGCCCGAAAGGCCGAGGGACTTGGCCACCTCGCCAACGCTTTTGATGACGCCCCTGCCTATCAAGATCTTCCTCGGAAGCTCGATGTCGTGAGGATCCAACAAGGGTCTCTACGCTCCTCTGAGCGTGATTTTAGGGATTTGAGATAATTTTAAGTTGTCGTCTCTCGACTGGCTACGGCCATTTGGCCATAGCTTTCCCCAAGGCGTGGGGACCATCTGTTGAGCTCAAGGACCGTTGATCATGCCCGCAGAACGACGAGCGCTGGCTTTTCCGCAAAACTTTTAAATACGCATGCTTTCTCTGTTGTTCGACCGGGTAAGTTCTATCAGTCGAAACCCCTCGACAAGTCTTTACCCTTTGCGGTGTGCTAGCAAATGTCAATGATGAGGGAATTCAACAACCCCGTGTTTAGGGGAACCACGACCGTAGGCATTAGGTGCGCTGATGGGGTGGTGCTAGCAACCGACAGGCGAGTGACCGCTGGCTTCTTCATCGCCAACAAGAGGGGCAAGAAGATACTTCAAGTGGACGATAGGATATACGCGACCATAGCTGGCGTGGTAGCCGATGCGCAGATGCTAATCGACAGCATCAGAGCCCAAGTCAAATACCTCAAGGTCACGACCAAGCAACCCCTGTCGGTAAGGGCGGTCGCGAGCTTGATATCGAATCTGCTGTTCTCTTCGTCGAGGTTCTTCCCCTACATAGTGCAAGTGATAGTGGCGGGGGTGGACGAGGAAGGCCCGAGGATGTTCAATGTGGACTTCTTCGGAACTATGACCGATGAGAAGTACATCGCGACGGGCTCAGGCACGCCTCTAGCGCTAGCAGTCCTAGAGACCAGCTACAGGAGCGACCTAAAGGTGAAGGAGGCGATTCCGATAGCCGTGGAGGCGATCAAGGCGGCCATGAAATGGGATCCCGGCTCCGGAGAGGGCTTCGACGTGGTCGTGATATCCAAGGAAGGAGTTGAAGAGATACCTCAAGAGAAGCTCGAAAGGTAATTTGGCGTAATCCCTTCGGGCGGAAGGTAAGGGGATTGGTGCAACCAAACCACTTGACGTTGATCAGGGAGGGGATATTAAAGAGCATACCGCCAGAGGCAGGAGTAACTAGGATAGACTTCGAGGGGCCCGAGATAGCGGTCTACGTCAAGAACCCCGCGGTCCTGCTCTCGAACGGCGACATCGTCAAAACGGTCGCGAAGGCCTTGAGGAAGAGGATAGTGCTGAGGCCCGACCCAGCCGTCAGGAAGGATAAGGAAGAGGCCAAGAAGATGGTCTACGAGCTCGTGCCGCCGGAGGCCGGTATAACCAACATCTACTTCGACGACGTCATGGGGGAGATGATAATAGAGGCGAAGAAGCCCGGCTTGGTGATAGGCAAGAACAGCTCGCTCCTCAAGCAGCTCCTCGCGTATACTTTCTGGAGGCCCGTGCCGGTCAGGACCCCTCCTCTAAAGTCCAGGTTCGTGGAGTCCGTCTCGACCCTCTTTCACAAGAACAGCAACTACAGGCTCAAGATGTTGAAGGAAACAGGGAGGAGGATCCACAGGACCCCCCTATATAAGATAGAAGGCATAAGGATGACCGCCTTAGGGGGGTTTAGAGAGGTCGGCCGCTCGTCCATACTCGTCGAAGTGGGGGAAGACAAGGTCCTGCTGGACTGCGGAGCCAAGCCCGGCGCGAGGGACTACATAAGCGAGTTCCCGGCCTTCTGGATCGACGACTTCGACGTGGACTCCTTGAGCGCCGTCGTGATAACGCACGCGCACTTAGACCACTGTGGAGCTCTGCCCCTACTCTTCAAGTACGGCTATCGAGGGCCCGTTTACTGTAGCGAGCCGACCAAGATGCTCATGGCCCTCATATTGAAAGATTACCTGGACGTTGCGGAGAAGGAGGGCAGGACCCCGATATACGGGATTAGAGAGGTTAAGATGGCCCTCCTCCACACGATAGCCCTGAACCATGGAGAGGTCACGGACATAGCTCCAGGGGTCAAGCTGACGTTGCACAACGCCGGCCACATACTCGGCTCATCGATGGTCCACCTCCACATAGGCGAGGGCCTCCACAACATAGTCTACACGGGCGACTTCAAGTACGGTAGGACGAGGCTCTTGGAGCCGGCCACGTACGTGTTCCCCAGGCTCGAGACCCTTGTAATGGAGTCGACTTACGGAGGGCCCAACGACATAATGCCCTCTAGAGAGGAGACGGAGGCCAAACTCATCGAGATAATAAACAGGACGCTGAGCCGCGGGGGCAAGGTACTGATCCCGGTGCTGGCCGTGGGCAGAGCGCAGGAGATAATGCTCGTCCTAGCCAATGCGGTCGAGAAGAAGCTCATACCCTCGGTGCCCATATACATCGAGGGCATGATACAGGAGTCCACGGCTATACACACGGCGTACCCTGAAAGCTTGGCGAGAGAGGTCAGGGACAGGATACTATACGAAGACGTTAATCCCTTCCTGGCAGAGAACTTCGTCATCATGACCAAGGGCCGCGAGCGCCTAGACGTGGTCGAGGGAGAGCCCTGCATAATACTGGCAACCTCGGGCATGCTGAACGCTGGCCCCGCCCTCGAGTACTTCAAGCTAATGGCCGAGGACGAGAGGAACTCCTTGATATTCGTCTCCTATCAGGTTGAGGGGACCCTCGGGAGGACGGTTCAAGAGGGGGCCAAGGAGGTCGTGGTCGACTACATTGACGGCAAGCCCCTAGCCGTCAAGGTCAAGATGGAGGTCCACACATGCGAGGGGTTCAGCGGCCACAGCGACAGGAGGCAACTGCTTAGGTTCGTGGAGAGGGTGACGCCGAAGCCCTATCGGATAATACTGTGTCACGGCGAGAACGAGAAGATCACGAACTTGGCCTCGAGCATAGAGAAGTTCTACAAGGTCCAAGTGGACTCGCCCAACTTCTTGGACTCGATAAGGGTTCGCTGAGGCCTTGGCCTCTAACCAAGGCCCCGCTTAAGAGAGGTGCCCGACTCGAAGCGGCCTCACGTTAAGCCCATTTCCTTTAGCCTGTTCCAGAGCTTGTCGCCGACGTAGTGGATGTTTTGGATGACCTTGCCCTTCGACATGGACTCCAGCTCCGACTTATCGACAAGAGCGACGCCGACGCAGAGGGGCATTCCATGCTTCTCGTCGACGACCACCACTAGATCCCCCTTGACGAAGTCCCCCTCGACTCTGACTATGCCAGGGGCCATCACGTCAGCTCCGTTGACCACGTGCTTAACAGCGCCAGAGTCCACGACGACTCTCGGTAGCTCCGCGGCTCCGTCCATCAGGGCCTTTATGGACGGGATCAGCCTGCCGGAGACCTCTATGGCGAGTGGCCTTCCGTCTAAGAGGTACACGACCTCGCTTTTGCTCAGCTTGACGACCTCCCACTTTGCCTTGAAGTCTAAGGGCCCCCTAAAATTCAAAGTCTTCTCGATTGTCGACGCGACATCTCTGGCCTCGCTCTTGCTCAGGACGTGTCTACGCGCCCTAGACATAGCCGCCGTCTTAAGCTAAGCTTTAAATATGTATATCCTTATAAGCTAAGCGAAGAGCTGGAAGGCTGGGTCCTCTATGTCAGAGACGACGTTAACGATACTGGCCTCGTCCATAGGTAGTCAGATATTCGTCAGGCTTAAGGGCGGCAAGGAGTTCAGGGGCAAGTTGAAGAGCTACGACCAGCACCTGAACATAGTCCTCGAGGACGCCGAGGAGCTGAGGCAGAACGGCGAGCCCAAGAAGCACGGCTTGATACTCATCAGGGGCGACAGCATAGTCTTAATAAGCCCAGTCCCTAAGAGCTAGGGGGCCTAGGCCGTGGTCAAGGGTACGACCTCCTTCGGCAAAATGAACAAGGGAGCCACGCACATCAGGTGCAGGAGGTGCGGCAGGAGGGCCTACAACAAGAAGAAGCACTACTGCGCCGCGTGCGGCTTCGGGAGGTCCAGCAGGTTGAGGAGGTATTCCTGGCAGAACAAGCCCCTCAACAGGGCCCGCCGTTTGGTTTAAAGAGCCCCTCGATGGAAACGTTAATACCCAGCCCCACAATAATAATGGCTAGGGCCGGTAGATCAGCCTGGTGGATCGCCCGCTTGGCATGCGGGAGGTCGCGGGTTCAAGTCCCGCCCGGTCCACCACTCCTTCTCCACTCCAACGGTCGTCACCGCCTCATCGATGGTACGAGACGATGAGCGACCTCGCTCAGGCGAGAGGGCTGGGCCTCTGTAACCGTTGTCACGTGAGGAAGGCCACCCTCAGATTGGGCTACGCGAGGACTAGCTTGTGCGACGAGTGCTTCGCGAAATTTGTCGAGAGGAAGGTCGAGAGGACGCTTAGAGAGTACGACATGATAGAACGTGGCGACAAGCTCCTAGTGGCCCTCTCGGGGGGTAAGGACAGCTCGGCCCTCCTCCACATAATCAAGAGCTTGGTACCGGACGTCAAGTTGACTTGCCTGCACATAGACTTAGGAGTCGCGGGCTTCTCGGAGAAGTGCAGGCCCAAGGCCGAGGAGCTGGCCAGCCAAGAAGGAGTCGAGCTGGAGGTCGTGGAGCTGAGAGACTTCCTCGGCTACTCGGTGAGTGAGCTGGCCTCGCGGTACAGGAAGGCGTGCTCGCCCTGTGGCCTGGCGAGGCGCTACATCTTAAACTACTGCGGGAGCCTGCTAGGAGCGACGAAGATCGCCACGGGCCACAACCTAGACGACGTGCTCGCAGTGCTGTGGGACCTCTACGTCTTGGGGGACCTACTGGAGGCCGCAAAGCTCCAGCCGGTCACGAGGTACGTGCACCCGAAGGCGCTGCCGAGGATAAAGCCGCTCATAGAGTTAACGGACTTCGAGCTCAAGGCCTACGTCGACATAAAAGCCCTCCCTTACTCACCAGCTCAATGCCCTCTGGGTCGCGAGTCGAAGTTAAATAGGAGGAAGAAGCTCATAGACGTCATCGAGTCCATGCGTCCCTCCTTCAAGCACACCTTCCTCAAGACCCACGTAAAGAGGATCTCGCCCCTGCTCGGCCCTCTGCTCGCATCCAGGGCTGCTAGTTGGCGGTCTTGCGCGAGGTGCGGCATGCCGTCGAAGGGGGAGGTGTGCGGCATGTGTCGGCTCAAGGAGCACCTGAAGAGGGGGTGAGGGTGCGCTGTTCACACAAAGCTAACGTGACGTATGCCCGTGGCACACCTTCGAAGTGTTACTCCCCGAGCATGGGTCCTTGAGTTAAGGGATATTAAGGCGCCGATATACAGAAGATTACGCTAACGCTCACTTCTGCTCGCTTGTGGTGTCGATCTTGTCCATCGACGAGATAATCCAGAGGGTGCTATCGGCGAGGATCTTCAAGGATAGGGAGAAGCTGAGGCCAGATTACGTGCCCGAGAACCTCCCTCATAGGGAGGAGGAGATCAACAGGCTTGCTGGGATCCTGGCCCCAGCGGTTAAGGGGGCTAGGCCCTCGAACGTCTTCATATACGGCTTGCCAGGTACCGGGAAGACCGCCGTCACTAAGTACGTTCTCAGGAGCGTAGATGCCTTCGCGAAGGAGTACTCTAGCGGAGTTAACCTGAGGGTCGCCTACATAAACTGCAGGAACGAGAACACGAGCTATCGCGTCCTCTTCAACTTGTGCAACTACTTAGACGAGAAGGTTCCCTTCACCGGGCTGTCAACGGCCGAGCTGTTCAGGAGGTTCGTCAGGGCCCTCGATCGAGAGAGGAACTTGCTCTTCGTGGTCCTTGACGAAGTGGACTTCTTGGTCAAGGTCAGTGGAGACGACGTCTTGTACAAGCTCACTAGGATAAACCCGGACCTGCACAGGGCTAGGGTCTCGATAATAGGCATAACCAACGACCTGAACTTCGTCGAGTACTTGGATCCTAGGGTAAAGAGCACCCTAGGCGAGGAGGAGCTCGTCTTCAGGCCATACACGACCGAAGAGCTCGCCGACATACTGGCCGAGAGGGCCAAGCAGGCCTTTTACGAGGGGGCGCTCGACGAGGCCGTCATACCTCTTTGTGCCTCGCTAGCCGCTCGCGAGCACGGAGACGCTAGGAGGGCTCTAGACCTGCTGAGGGTGGCTGGCGAGATAGCCGAGAGGGAGTGCTCCTCGAAGGTGCTCGAGGAGCACGTCAGGAAGGCCTACAGGGAGATAGAGAAGGACAGGGCGGTCGAGGTCGTCAAGTCCATGCCCCTCCACACCAAGCTCGTCACGGTAGCTGTCTACCTCGTGAAGAGGAGGAAGGGCGAGGCCACCACGGGCGAGATATACGAGGCCTACAAGAGCCTCTGCAAGAAGCTGATGATCGATGAGCTCACGCAGAGAAGGGTCAGCGACATAATAAACGAGCTCGACATGCTTGGGATAGTCAACGCTAAGGTGACTAGCAAGGGCAGGTACGGCAGGACCAAGGTGGTCAGGCTGGCGATAAGCGATAGGGCCCTCTCAGAGGGCCTGAGGAGCGACCCGAGGCTTTCGTCCATAGTCACTGAAGGCGTGTAGCGCGATGGACTACGCGAGAATGCTCGGCGTCGAGGACGGCTCCTTCAACCCCCAAAAACTCCAGAGGAGGGGCGTGACGGTCCTATGCGGCGTTTTGATGCACGGCCTCAGAGTGGAGGACGTCTTCCTGAGGCTGATAGAGGTCGATGGGCTCGACGCCACCGATAAGTTGCTGGACATGGCGAGCAAGCTGAACCCCCTCGACGCAGTGCTGCTAGGCGGGGTAACCTTCGGAGGCTTTAACATAATAGACCCCGTGGTCGTAAACGAGAACCTCAAAGTGCCGGTGATCGTGATCACGACCGAGAGGCCCGACAACGAGGCCGTCCTGAACGCCCTGAGGAAGCACTTCGAGGACTGGAGGCTTCGCTATGGGGTCTTCGAGAGGCTGGCCTCTGTCAGCCCGATTTACGAGGTCAAGCTCAACCCCAAAGAGAACCCGGTCTTCTTAGAGGTCGTGGGCATAGAGCTCGACAAGGCGCTCGGCCTCCTTAGGAGGGTGACAATCAGGGGCAGAGCCCCTGAGCCGTTGAGGATAGCAAATAGGATAGCCAAGGCCGCTTCGCGAGCCCTTTTTATGCAGGTCGACGGAGAATAATAGAAAGGCCTCTGTAGCGAGCTAGGTGTTAAGCATTGGCCTCCTACCATTTAAGGAAGGTCTTGAAGACTAAGAGCGGTAGCTTCCTTCTAGCCATTCCTAAAACTTGGGCTCTGAAAATGGGCTTAAAAAGAGGAGACCAACTGGTGGTCGAAGAGCTGGACAACGGCTCTCTCATCATAAGAGCTAAGGCCGAGACGGGGGAGGAGGGCGAGAAGCTAAGTGAGACGCTGTTGGAGTACGGCGAGAACCTCGAGAGAGACCTGCTGAGCAGGTACTTGATAGGTTATGACATCATAAGGGTCGTCTCGAAGACTAAGCTGACGCTGGAACAGAAAGATAGGATCAAGAAGGCCATAGCCCCACTAGTGGGGGTCGAAGTCATCGAGGAGAAGGCCAACGAGGTCGTGCTCCAGTGCCTTCTATCGCCGCTTGCCGTGCCTCTAAAGACCCTGTTCAAGAGGGCCGACGTCATAGCGCAACAAATGCACAAGGACTCAATAAAGGCTCTCGTCGACCGCGATGTGGAGCTAGCCCAGAGCGTCGTGAAGAGGGACGAGGACTTGAACAGGATATACTTCTTGATCGTAAGACAGTTGCGGACGATAATAAGGAACCCAAGGCTGTCTGAGAAGGCCGGGGTGAGGCTCCACGACTGCTTGGACTACAGGCTAGCCGCCAAGTCTATAGAGAGCATGGGCGACGAAGCCGTGACTATAGCCAAGAACGTGATGAAGCTGATATCTAGCGATGCCAAGCTAGAGCTGGAGCCCGAGATAGTCGAGCTCAGCGACCTGGTCGATAAGATGCACGTCGATGCCTTCAACTCCCTAATGAGGGCCGACTATGCCCTCTCGATGCGGGTGATAAATGTGAGCAGCAAGATGCGAGAAATGGCCGAGCAGCTAAACGTGAAGGCCCTGAAGCTCCCCCTCGACATTGCCTTCTGCGTCAGCTCGATAATAACTGGGCTGAAGCTCATAGGAGAGACTTGTGTGGACATAGCGGACCTAGTTGTTAGGCCCTGAGCGCCTTGAACACGAGCCTCTTGCCCCTCTCCACGACCTCTCTGAGCCTCTCCACGCTCTTGGCCTCTGCGTAGAGCCTGATCTTGGGTTCAGTGCCCGAGGCCCTTATCAAAATCCAAGAGCCGTCCTTGCAGTTGACCCTGATTCCATCGTACTTCCAAACGTCCTCTACATCGCCTATAGCGCCCTCCAGCTCTTCCTCAACGACCTTCATGACCTTAGGCTTGTCCTCGTCGCTACATGGAAAGCTCTCCCTGACCTGAGGGTAGTCGGGCACGTCTCTCAAGAGCTCGTATAGCCCGGCGCCGCTCTCTACGAGGTCTTTGACGAGCATGCTCGCCGTGAGTATACCGTCCGCCCAAGGGCCCCAGCGCGGGTTGATTATCTTCCAGGGCTCGGCGGCTAGTGCGACGTTTGAGCGTTTCTTGAGCTCCACGTGCGTCTTCCCCAGCTTTGTCCTCACAACCTCTCCGCCCAACCTCTCGACGACCTCGTCTATGCACCTAGACGTGTCTATCGTGGTTATGACGACCTTGCCCCCTCCGCGCTCTAAGGCCCTCTTGGCCATGTAGGCTATTACCCTGTCGTTCGCCACGAACTTGCCGTCGGGGCCTACGACAGCCACTCTATCAGCGTCGCCGTCGTGGGCCAGACCCAAGTGAGCGCCCGTCTCGCGGACGAAGAGCCCCAGCTCTGCCAAGACGTCGGGCCTCGGCTCAGGCTCCCTACCCGGAAAGTGTCCGTCTATGTTCGCGTTCAAGGCTATGACTTTAGCCCTCAGCTGCGACAAGAGCCTGGGGGTCGCAAGGGCCGCGGGCCCGTTGCAACAGTCTACGACGACCTTGAGGTCCATCGCCCGACGACCTAGGCCATCCTCCGATAGCATGTCGAGTGCATCGTCGACGTACTCCGTGATGGCCCCCTCATAGTCAATGCATGAGCCAACGTCGCTCCACGAGCGCCCGGCCCCGAGCTCCTTCGATAGCGACTCCTCCACAGCCCTCTCGTCCTCTGGCATGAGCTCCCACCCGCCCTCGCGGAACACCTTAAAACCGTTGTACTGGGGAGGGTTGTGGCTAGCAGTTATCATGACGCCGAAGTCGGCCCTCGACCTCTTGACCGAATAAGCCGTGACGGGCAGGGGGACCAGCCCCACCCTCCTGACGTTGCAGCCCGAGTACATGAGCCCCGACAGCAGAGCGTGCTCCAAGACGGGCGACGAGAGCCTGCAGTCCACCCCCACGACGCCTTCGGTGCCGAACATAGACGCTAGGACGCAGCCCAGCTTGAACGCCAGCAGAGGGGAGATCTCTGTGGGGTAGACCCCTCTAATGCCGCTCGTGCTGAAGAGCCTCCTCAAATCGCACCGCCCGCGCTTTAGAAATATAAGCCCCCTCATAGAATTATCTTCGACGAGCCGGGGTGGCTGAGTGGTAAAGGCGCCGGCCTCGAGATCTCGGGTCTGAGGCCAGAAAGCCGGTGCCCCTTCGGGGGCCCGCGGGTTCAAATCCCGCCCCCGGCGCCACAACCCCTCTAAGCGGAAGCGCATTTAAGCGAGGAGCGGGGAGTAGTTAGTGAACCACGTGGAGGAAATGGAGAAGGGCGAGGATTACGAGCTCTTTGCCATCTACGGCGTCTCGATAGAGTATCCGTCGGACTGGAACATAGAGGTAGGGCCGCTGAAAAGGGACCGGGGATCTGTGACCTTTAGGTCTAAGGACGGTGGCCTCTCTTGTGCGCTTTCTTGGATCCCCCTCAAAGAGGTCCAAAAGAGGTTCAGAGATCCAAAGGAGCAGGCGAGAAAGGCCTTGGACGATGTTAGGGGCAAGAGCGGCGTAAAAGACCTCGAGGTCTTGGAGGACAGGGGCATGTTCGTCAACGGCCACGAGGCCGCGATAATGCGGCTCAGGGCGACGCTGAAGGCGGGCGTCTTCTCAAGGAGCCACTTCAAGAGCGAAATCCAAGTCCTCTACCTTCACTGCGACGAGACACAGCGTTGTTTCGTGCTCTTCTCACTCGGCCCTCAGGAGGACAAGTACGCCCACGTCTTCAACCACATGGCGTGCTCCATGAAGTGTCACTGACCGTCCCCCTCCATTTCGAAGCCTATCAAGCAAACCTCCTTCTTGTTGCTTATTTTGCCATAATGCTTCCTCAGGGCCTTGAACAGCTGGGCCAAGTTCTCGAATCCGTCCCTCTTGGCGTCTTCATCCGTCAGCTCCTCGATGGTCTTCCTCTCGACCCTCGTTATTTTGGCTATCCCCAGCACCTCCCCTCCGGCCACGACCTCGACCCTGTCTCCCTCCTTTAAGCTTGTAGAGAGCCTGATGGTCTGCCTCTTTAAGCCCTCCTCGATCTTCTTCTTATACTCCTTCGCGAAGTTAAGCCTCCTCAACCTTATAGCCCTCCCAGAGCCTCGATACGATACCCCTAACCGCACTTTTAATTTTCGAGGGAGGAAAGCCACAGGCCCTAGCCGCGTCGCTCCAGCTCCTGCCTTGGAGGCACTTGGCTATTAAGAGCCTCTCCTCGACGTCGTCGAGACCGACCCTCTTGCCACCCCTCAACATGAAGTGTGCCCTCACCAGCTTTCCTATGGCATCGTTCGCCACCTCATAGGTCACGATGCCGTTTACGTAGCTCTTCAGCCTTGCCTTCTGGCTCTTAGACAAGCTCAACTTGATCTCCTCCCTGCCGTAGGGCGAGCGCAGTAGGAGCTCAGCGACATCGACCTCGAGGTCAGAGTAGGTGTCATAGAGGCTGTTTAGGAGCCTCAGCCTGAACTCGTTGTTCGTTGCACCTACCAGCTTCTCCGCCCTCCTGCTCAGGGGCTTTACGACCAAGACGCTGTACTCGCCCGAGGCGGGGTTCCTGTTGGGGCTTATGTGCACCGGGACGAAGTCGTTTTTAATCCAGAAGTTCAGTAGCTCTCTCGTAGCGCCGAAGCCAGCCCCTACCCAGTCCATGCCCTCCTTGCGGGCCTCGTCGCACAGGTCTTGGAGCGCTAGGCTCCCGAAGCCCCTGTCGGTGAGCTGCGGGTGCACTGCTATCCTGACCACCCTCCACCCGACGTACTTGGCGAAGTACCTGTAAGGGGGGTAGTACTTGACCACGATCGAGGGCACCACGTTGCCGGAGGGCTCGAAGCCGGCAAGTATTTGCTCGATGATGTCGTCGTCGAGCCCTCCCTCTCTGGCTAAGTGCATGGCCGTCACTATCGAGCCCTCGCTAGTCCTCAGCAACCTCGCGAAGTGGTGCGGCGCCTCTCCTATCATGGCGACGTCGTCCGGCCTGTTCCTGTAGTGGGCCAGTACGTAGATCCCGATGAACTCCCTCAACTCGTCCTCCATCTCCGTGAACCACTTCTCCAGGTCGGCCCTCTCATAGACGACGGACACCGGCTCGGCCTCTATCTTAGCTGGCTCGGCGTCGAGAAGCAGCGTGTCGTAGAGCCAAGCCTCTATGGGATCCTCCTGAGCGTACCTTATGGGCTCCCTCATTGATAACTCGAGCAAAGGGGCCTTGCTCTCTTTGCGAAGGGCCGATAGAAACCTCACGGTGAAGCCCCTGCCAGCTCCCTCGTACCCGTGCGCCGTCGACGAGAACACGGCCTTCCTGAAGTTCTTCCTGATCCTCAAGAGGAGGTGCACGGGTATGCCAGCCGCCTCGTCGACCACGACCATCTTAGCGTCCGCAAAGGCGGCATCGTAAGGCTCTTCGTACCTCACCCTCCCCTTTCGAGTTTTAACGGCCATTGTCAATCCCTCCTTGTCCTTCTCCTCCTCGTGCTCAAGGCCCAGCCTCTCCAGGCCCTTCTTCAAGAACTCGAAGAGGACTTGGACGTTGTAGAGCGATGGGGCCGTGACTACGACATTGAACCTGCCCTTAACCGAGCTCAAGAGGCCCGCGAGCCCTAGGCCCAAGATGGCGCTCTTCCCCCTTCCCCTGTTGGCCGTGAGGACCATGACGAGCTTCTTCTCCCTCAGGAAGGCCTCCATTGCCGAGAGGACCTTGACTTGGTCGTTGGTTTTGGCCATTAAGTAGAGCTCCCTAGAGAAGAGCGGGCTAGAGGGGGGCTCTGATCTGCTCTCCCTAGCCTTCGCCTCTCGCGGCTCTTTGTAGTTGACCGACCCCGTCTCGAGGTCGATGAGCCAGATCCCCTCATGCTCCCTCAACTTCCTTATGAACCTTTGGGTGAAGAGCCTCTTTAGGTCACTGGCAGTGTAGGGCGGCACCAGCAGCTTCCTCTGGAAGCGCGTGACGTTGTTGATCCAAGAGCCCAACGGCGGTGCGAGTAGTACTACGAAGCCCCCTCCCCTGACGGTCTCGACGAGCCTCCCAATGTCGTTGGGCCTAAGTTCCTCGACCACGTCCAATATCAGTATGTCGTATGTCAAACCCATTACCGTCTCCGTGTCGAGGTACGTTATCGTCCGAAAATCTAGCTCGCTCTTCAACGACTCGCGGAACCTCTTGAGCTGGCGGACTCCAAGGCTCTCTTCGTTGAGCGAGTCGATGACGTAGAGCATCGAGGGTGCCCTGTTCACATTTTCCACGTACATGTCAACGAGCTGCGCTGCGGCCTCGGCCTTGCCCTCTCCGGAGCCGCAGATGACTATCATTCTCCTCTGAAAGCTCCTAATGCCGTCGGCTATGCTGTAGATTATCCTTTCAGCCAGCTCTCGGCCCAAAGGCATAGCGCACTTACCCCTGAATGATCGTCACGCTCTTGACGTTGGGCACCTTTAAAATCTCCTGTATAACTCCTCCTGGCACGGCCCTCTCGGTTATCACTATCAGCTTGGGGTCTGGGTTTAGGTCAGGGTCCTCGGCGTGGATTTGCCTTATGCTTATGCCAGCTTTGGCTAAGGCCTGGGCCACGCCAGCTATTATCCCAACAGCGCTAGGGTCGGCCCTTATCTCCAGCACCCCGTAGCCAAAGAGGACGGCGACGTCTCTTAGCAAGGCCCCTGCAGGCTTCAAGCGCGTGAAGACCTTTCGCAAGACCTCGTCGCTCATTATGTACTTTATGGTCTCCCTCACGACCCTTCTGTCTACGTTGAGAACTCTGGCTATCTTCGTGTCCGGTATCTCGACGTCTCCGCAGTAAATCCTCCAATCCTCGCCTATCCTCAGGCCGTTCTCTATGAGCAACCTAGCGACTTTCAGCTTCGCAGGGGCCTCTTCGAACTTCTTCGCTATGCTCTTCCACATAACTGCTTAGGAGAAAGAGGTCTAGGAGAACTAAAAATGCTTTTAGGTCCCAACCAACGAACGTCCTTAGACGTCGCCATCCTACGACTGGCCGCCCTTGGTCCCCTCCTCCCCCTTCTTCTCTCCCTCTTCGGCCTTTGCCCTCCTCACGGTATAGGTCTCAACGAACCTCACAACGCTTATCCCGGGTACGTAGCGGGCAACGTCGAGGGCTATGCCCCTCTTGGCGTACTGGAGCCCCTCGTACGTGAAGGCCTCGGGCGGTATTTCAATGGTCAAGACTCCATCGCTCGATACGCCTATCTTGAACCTATCCTTGTCCACCCTCTTGATCCTGGCGTGAACCAGCTCCTTTATCCTCTCTTCAACGCCCTCTATTTTCTTCACTACCCTGACCTCGCACACTATCGTCCTGCCGGCTAGCGGGTGGTTGTAGTCTAGGACGACTCTCCCTCCCTCGGCCCTCCTTATGATCGCGACCCCGTCGTCGAGCTCGACCCTAGCGCCCACTCGCGGGGTTATCCCGCGCCTCGTCAAGTCCCTTGCGTTGACTATTTTGACCTTGCTCGGGTCCCTCTCTCCAAAGGCCTTGTCCGGCGGTATTTCAATGACCCTGCTCTCCCCGACGTCCATTTTATAGAGCTCTTCCTCTATTCCCTTTAAGATCCACCCCTCTCCCAGGATTATCAGGGTCGGCTCGTAGACCCCGTCCTCTCGGTAGACCTTCTCTTTCTTGGCGACCTCCTCCACGGTTAGGTCCACTATTTCGTTCGTGTCCTTGACCCTCATCACGTAATCTATTAGCACGAAATCGCCCTTTTGCAGAGGCATTGAGGCACCCCGCAGTTTAAGGCGAGAAGGATTAGCAGATATACTTATAAGTTATCCCTCGCTCTGTGTTGGCTTGATGTGCCTAGCAGTGCCGGGCAAGGTCGTGGAGGTCAGGGGCGACAGAGCCCTCGTCGACTTCGGGGGCGTGAGGAGGGAAGTGGTGCTGGCCCTGCTGGACGAGGAGGTCAAGCCCGGAACCTACGTCTTGGTCCACACGGGCTACGCGATCCAAGTGCTAGACCAAAAGGAGGCTGAGGAGACCTTAAGGCTTTGGAGGGAAATAGCTGAGAGCATGGGTGTCGAGCTCTAGCTACAAGCGGAACGCGAACCTCGAGGTCTCGATCTTAGAGCCCTTGAGCTCTTTAACCTCCACCACCAAACTTCTCTGGCTCACCTCCATGGTGGCGAAGCTGGGCGTTAGTGAGGCCCGGACGTCGCCGCCCCAGACGCCCGTAGCCGAGCCAGGGTTCACGATCACCACGCTCTGCTCTCTGACCAGCGCCACTTGAGGGTAGTGCGTGTGGCCTGTTGCCAAGACCTCGACGCCCAGTTGCTTGGCCTTTAGCGCTAGCTTGACTAGGTCGCCTCTCGGGTGCACCCCCGTTCCGTGGTGCACGCCAACCCTCAAGCCCTCGACGACGACCACGGCCTGAACCGGCAACCTCAGATAGTCCATGTTCCCTCTGACGACGTGTACCTCAGGGGCCAGCCCCTTGAGCCACGACAACACGCCCTCGCTGGTCAAGTCGCCCGTGCAGAGCACCACGTCGTAGCTCCTCTTAACTACCTCGTCTTCTAGCTCTCTCGGGATCCAGTCGGCTCTCTCTGGGATGTGGAAGTCGCCGATGACCAGGGCCCTCTTAGCCATATAGGTTTACATAGCTTGGGGGTTAAGTTAATTTTTGGGTCTAGCGCTACGCCAATCTATGGCTGAGCTCGCAGAGCCGTTTAGGGATGAGAGGATAGCGAGGGCCCTCTCGAGGAAGATACGCGAGCTGTTCGAGGAGCTCTCGCTGGAGCGATTGATAATAATGCACGTGTGCGGCACGCGGGGCTGAGCCCCGGCCGAGTCACGAGTGGACGATATCTAGGTTCGGCCTGAGGAGCCTATTGCCGAGGGGGCTCGAGGTCAGAGCGGGCCCTGGTTGCCCCGTCTGCGTCACGAGCACCGCGGAGATACAGGCGGCGATAGAGCTGGCCCTCTTCAAGAAGGTGACGTTGACGACCTATGGCGACATGTTCAGAGTCCCGGCCGCTAGAGGCATGTCGCTCATGAAGGCTAAGGCCAAGGGCGCCGACGTCAGGATAGTCTACAGCGTGGCCGACGCAATAGACATAGCGAAGAAGCTCGATCGCGAGGTGGTGCACTTCGCCATAGGCTTCGAGACGACAGCGCCCACGACGGCCGTGGAGCTGATAAAGGGCCTTCCTAAGAACTTCAGTTTAATAGTGAGCCACAGGCTAATACCCCCAGCCATGGAGCACCTGCTCAAGAGCGGCGACATAGCCATAGGTGGCTTCATATGCCCCGGCCACGTGTCCACGATCATTGGCTCAGAGCCCTACGAGCCCATCGCTAGAGGGTATCGAAAGCCGATGGTGATAGGTGGCTTCGAGCCCCTCGACGTCTTGGCGTCGCTGGTAATGCTCTTGGAGCAGTTGAGAGACGGGCGGTTCGACGTCGAGATAGAGTACAGGAGGAGCGTGAGGAGAGAGGGCAACGTGAAGGCGAAGAAGGTCATGGAGGAGGTCTTCGAGGTCTGCGACGGGGACTGGAGGGGAATAGGCGCCATACCGTCGTCGAAGCTTAGGCTCAAGAGGGAGTTTGAGGAACACGACGCCCTGAAGAGGTTCGACGTGGAGGTGGAGGTCGAGGAGGAGATGCCGAAGGGCTGCAGGTGCGCCGACGTCCTCAAGGGCCTCATATATCCTTGGGAGTGCCCGCTTTACAACAAGGCCTGTACGCCGACGAGCCCCGTGGGGCCCTGCGCCGTCAGCGTTGAGGGCGCGTGTCACATAGCGATGAAACACGGGATAAGGGGCTCTGGAGACGCCTTTCAACTAGACGTCTGAGTATTTAGAGAAGACGTCGAGGGCGGCCTCGACTCCCGAGCCGAGCTTGAAGTTCCATCCCAGCTCCTTGAGGGTGCACTCGAGCGAGTTGACGGTTCTCAATACTATTTGCCTGTTCACTAAGCCCATGTTGCCGATTCTGATGATCTTCCCCCTCAGGTCTGCCATGCCCCCAGCTATGTACACTCCGTACTTCTCCCTCATTATCCTCTTTATGTCCCCCTCCCTCAGACCACTTGGCACCTCGACGGCGATTACGGTGTTTGACCTGAACTCGGGCTTAGCATAGCACTTTAGCCCTAGCGCCTCCATGGCCGCGTAGAAGGCCTCCGCGCAGATCTTGTGCTTCCTGATCCTGTTCTCCAAGCCTTCCTCCTTCAGAGCCTTCAAGGCCTCGTTAACGGCGTAGAATATCGAGATCGCTGGGGTGAAGGGTGTCTGGCGCCTCTCCACGAAGAACCTCTTGTAGAGCTTTAAGTCGAAGTAGTAGCTCCTAGCCCTCATCGAGTTTATTACCCCCCAAGCTCTGTCGCTCACGGAGACCATTGACACGCCAGGAGGCGCAGCGAGGCACTTCTGGCTCGCGGTGGCGCACAGGTCTATGCCCCAGTCCTCAACAGGGAGGTCGTCGCCGCCCAGTCCAGAGATGGCGTCGACGGCCATCAGAGCGCCGTGCTCGTGGGCCACCTTCGCTATCTCCCTCAAGTCAACGACCTTAACGCCCATAGAGGTCTCGTTGAACACTAAGAAGACCATCTTGACTTTCTCGCGCCTCAGAGCGCTCTCGACTTGCTCCACCGTCACCGCCTCTCTCTCAGGGACCTTAATGGTCACGGCGACCCCGCCGTAGACCTCAACCATCTCCTTTATCCTGTTGGTGAAGTTGCCGTACAACGGCACGAGGACCTTATCGCCGGGGGCTATGGTATTGCTTATTATGCACTCTAAGGCACCAGTGCCGGACGACGTGAAAGGTATAACGTCCCAGGTCTTGGTCTGAAAGAAGTACTTTAGGTTTTCGAGGAGCTCGGCATAGAGCGATTCGAACTCCGGCCCCCTATGGTCGGTCATAGGCCGATACGTAGCCTCAAGGGCCCTCTGATGGACGTTTGTGGGGCCGGGGATCATCAACAGCTTGTCCACGGACACCACCCTAGCCTAGAGGCTTCTTGGTAGGCCCTTCAAGGTCCTAGAATTAAAAAGCTTTCTGAGCCCCCTTACCCAATTCGCTCAGTTGCTCGGCCCTCAAGAAATGCGTAGACAACACCTTGCCCGTAGGCGTCACGGGCACGCCCTCAATCCTCAACAGTCTCTTCTTCAACTCAGGGCCCCCTCTGTAACCCCCCAGCGTGAGGTCGCCCCTTATCACTCTGTGGCAGGGGATTATTATGGGCCAAGGGTTTCTGGCCAAGGCATTCCCAACGGCCCTGCTCGCGTTCGGGTTCCCGATGACCTCGGCCACGCAGCCATAACAGGTAACGAACCCTCGAGGTATTGAGCTGACGACGGACAGCGTCTTCTTCATGAAGTTCGACAACCCGTCGGTGTTCAGCTTAAACGTGGCCTTAGGCTCCTCGCCCTTGAAGTACGACCTGACGAACTCTACGACCTCCCTTCCAACCCTCCTCACGAAGGGGTCCATCTCCGACCTGAACTTGTAGCTTATTTCGATCGAAGCCAAGGACTTCGCCTCTTCGACGGCCTCGCCCTCGCCTCCCCTAGGCAAGCTCAGGGAGACGACCCTCTCCTTCTCATCTATCACGACCGCGACCCACTTGTCATCGAGCTTGCCAACGTACACGAAGCCCTGGACGAGCGCTTTCAATAACTCTCGACCCCACTCATATCTTTATCAGCAGGACCTCAAAAGCATGGGTATTACCTGTTGAAGTGAAAACTCTTTTAAGTGGCTTAGAGGGTATTTCCTCTAGCTGGATGGGCCCGTCGTCTAGTTGGTTAGGATACCCGCCTGACGAGCTCTGGAGCTCAGAACGCGGGTGGTCCCCGGTTCGAGTCCGGGCGGGCCCACTAGCTCTCTTATCGCTTAAGTCTGTGAGCCGAGGAGCTCTAGGTGAGGGGTATGAGGTTCAAGGCTAGGGCAGAGGTGAAGCTCAAGCCCGGATTCTTCGACCCAGAGGGCGAGGCGACGAAGGGAGCGCTCAACGACCTTGGCTACCGAGTGCACGCGGTTAGGGTCAGCAAGGTGTACTACATAGACTTCGAGGCCTCCTCCCTAGACGACGCCCAGAAACTCGTAGACGAGATGTGTAGGAGACTCCTCGCCAACCCCACGAAGGACGTGTACGAGGTGGAGGTGCACGCCCATGACTAGCTTGTACAAGAAGCTTCCACTCCCTTTCGAAGTCTACGAGATCAACGTGTCAGAGGCCGACGACTCCGCCCTCATGAAAATAAGCGCTGAGACTGGGGTAGGGCTGAGCCTTGAGGAGATGAGGGCGGTCAAGGCCTACTATCGAAAGGAGGGGAGGAACCCGACGGACGTGGAGCTCCAGACCATAGGCCAGACGTGGTCCGAGCACTGCTTCCACAAGACGTTCAAGGGGATAGTCAAGACTAGCGACGGAAGGGTCGTGGACAACATGTTCAAGACGTACATAGCGTCGGTGGTCAGGGAGCTCAGGCCCGAGTGGTGCTTCTCTGTCTTCGAGGACAACGCTGGGCTGGTAGACTTCGTGGACGGATACGCCATAGCGATCAAGGTCGAGACGCACAACCACCCGTCGGCCATAGAGCCCTTCGGCGGGGCAGCGACTGGCATAGGAGGCGTGATAAGGGACATACTCGGCGTGTGGGCGGATCCCATAGCAAACATAGACGTGCTCTGCTTCGGCCCCCTCGACTACGACTACTCCAAGCTCCCCCCTGGGATCAAGCACCCCAAGTACCTCTTCAAGGGCGTGGTAGCCGGTATAGGGCACTACGGCAACAACATGGGCATCCCAACGGTCTGCGGAGCTATATGCTTCGACGAGGGCTACGTGGGGAA